>JACCDU010680825.1_pt1 | contig 63386 bp, 75 predicted proteins | sample 7446081 | NCBI WGS metagenome assembly JACCDU01 (sample SAMN15323447, study PRJNA562643) | freshwater metagenome | isolation source: river surface water | place: USA:Blue River Watershed | collected 2017-08-17 | reverse complement strand
ATTTTTTTTTTTTGATTATGCCTCTACAGTGCAAGTGTGCTTATGTAATACTTCTTCTATATTGTTACATCTTCTGCCGTCGAATATATCGCCCATCCAATCCTGTATAAATTCTACATACCCAACTTTTGACCTTTCAGCCTTTGTTATGGTATTTGTTACGTCCATTGTACCCGATACATTCTCTACATTAAAGAAGAAGTTATTTGTACTATGGTAGAACGTGCCGTTCTCACTTTTTACACCTTCTAAGTATACATTCATTGTGAACGGCTTACCAAACTTTACATTGTAACTTTTGGTTTTACCCTTTGCGAATTTCGTATACCTTCTATGGAAGGTAAGAACCGCGTCACAAAGTAAAGTCGCAACTTCTTTTTCGTTCATGTTTTCCACTTGCAAGTTAAACCTAAAGAAGGCGTCGCCTTGCGTTAATTGTAAATTAACATTTTTCATAAATTTGTTGTTTTAAGTGTTTAAGCGTATCTGAGTACCTAAACCTGCCACGCGTATTTTATGGCAAACCAATATTACTAGCGTAATATTTGCACACTTAACCCATGCGTTTTTTTTCAGTCCGTTATGTAGTGTGGTCCCACTTAGGCATAGTTATGCCATTACCGAATATGTCAGTTTATACCTTGCGACGTTTCGCAATTCTATTTTATAGCCTATTTTTTCCTACTTTCGCGCCTTGCGTTTCTTTGCCTTTCAGCCCGTTCATTTTTACTTATTAATTTTAACACTGCATTGAAAGATAGATTTTTGTATTCTTCTATTCTCACAATCTTTTTACTTTTGTTAGTCCTACCTATTTTGCTAGGTATTTCTAAAGGTGAATTTTTTAAGCCGTCCATTGTTTTAATTGTTTATTTGTTTAACATTGTAAAGATACAAATAAAATCAATATTTGCAACATTTTTTTATTGAAGTTATCAACAATTTTTTGTTGGATATCTTATTTCATTTGTCATTATCAATACGTTTATTGACATAACAAATATACAACTAAATTCTAGAATAACAAATTTTTATTGAAAATATTTTTGAGAGAAATGTTAAAATTTATAATTATTTTATAGGTATTGAGATATGAATATTTGGTTACTTTCATTGGATTATATAAACAACTTTCTGAGATATGCAACTATTTTAACACTTAATTTCAATTTCAACTTTTTGGAATATGCAAATAAAATAGGATAAAGTTATTAACAAGTTATGAACAACTAAGGTAGGGCTTACCGTATATGTTTATTTAGAATGATTATAAATAAGGCTTTGGTGTATGGCACACCACTAACATACAATAACACACCACCACCATATAACAAATGTTTCACGTGAAACAAATTAGCTTTATTTCAATACCTACTTTGTTTTTTATAGTCTATAAACAAAGGTCTACATTAAACCCACCCCATCCGCAAAACATCGAATCGGCAAGGTCATAGACTACTAAGGTGTGTAGGAAACCCCGTCCACACTATGTTCTCCTATTTTCGCATTTCCACAAAAAAACCCCTACCGATGTGGAGGGGCTTCGAGATTGTTAGGATGCTTACTTCCTTTTATTTAAATCCCTTTGTAGGTAGTTTATCTCCTTGATAAAGAAGTCTACCACCTCTGACATACCTTCGGCTTGTAGTTTATCTACGATGGCTTTAGCTTTGTCTGAGTACTTGCGATTGGTTTCAATGAAGCTCTTGGTTTTGCTAATATGGTACTTGATAGATGACTTATCCATCTGGATGAATTGGGCTATACTATCGAAGTTGTTTGACATAACCCCTTCAACGAGGAACATCCACATACGTTTAGCTTCAACGTGGTTTCCGGATCTATTACCGGACATAACATCATCTACTTGTACGGCAAACTCTTCGCAGCAGGCTTGTAGGATCTTTACCATAAATGCGTTTGGGTTATCCCTCCACTTTTTAACGATGGGGTACTTGCTCATGTAGTCAAAAGCCTCCAGGGACAGAGGGTGATCCATCCCTAGAGTTTCGATGAGTTGAGATACGAAGGCGGCCTTTTGGAATGGCTTAACGTATTCTACTAGTGCTTCTATATTAGCGTGTTTCATATTTCAAATGGCATTTCTTCTTGACTTGCTTTTTGTTCTAGGTAGTTACCGGATTGTTTGTTAGAGGGTTGGTAGAACCTTCCGGAGTCTATGTCGTATTGTAGGGCTACACTACCTTGCCTACCCCAGTGCTTGAACTTAACCTTTTGTACAAATACTTCAGGGGATGACGTTCCGTCCTCGAAGAAATGTCTGTACACTGATATACCGTTGTGTGACTTGTTAAAGAAATGAGCAGAGCCAGCCATGTCATATAGCGTGGGGACTAGGTATGGTCCGTTGCCTTTTTCTCTTTGCATTTTTGTTGGGTGAGCGACCACAAAGATATGCACTCCAAACTTATGAGCAAAATTTATTATTAAGTCGAGTTGTTTACCGATGTATGTGGTCTCGTTGGATGCGAAGTCGTGGTCTAACTTATTCCAAGCGTCTATAATCAGTCCGTTTATTCCGTATCGTTTAACAAGTTGGGTAGCGTGTTCGATGATACTCTCAACGCTGTTATCTTCCTTGGGTACGATGTAGAAGAAGTTGTCACGGTAGTAGTCCATGGCTTGTATCACCTTGTGGTCTGCCATGTCATTGAATCTCTCCCCTACGAGTTTGGAGGCTATCTTAGAGAAGTGGAGTTGTAGTGGGTAGTTCTCAGGGGAGAATATTCCAAACCTCCATCCGTGCTTGATTGATAGGTCGACCATGATCTGATCAAGGAACTCTGACTTTCCGTGGTTGGGGATACCGGTAACAACGGTAAGATACCCTGGGTCAAATGTGAGTAGTTCATTGAAGCATGGGATTGATATGTCGCATCCTGGTTTAAGTCCCTCACGCTTTAGCCTCCAGATGTCATCAGATAGGTTGTCTACGGTCAGTACTCCGTCAATAGGGTATGGCTCTGATTGAGATATAGTGTCCCTTAGTGCCAAAGGATCTTTCATAAGCAGCTCGTTTGCATCCTTGCACCCGAAGAAGCTAACCTTCTTGCATCTGTACTTACCAAGCCTTCTAGCAAGCTCCTCTTGTAATACACGTCCTGGCTCATCGTCATCGGTGGCTATGAATATTGTCTGCACCTCTTCAAACAGGTCTATGCAGTTGTCGAGGTATACAAGCTTTTGCTGTGCGGACTTTGTTGCTCCGTTTGGTACAGAGATAACTGAGTCATATCCAGCCTCGATGTAAGACAGTGCATCAACTTCCCCTTCTGTGATGATCACATAATCCATCCCCTTCATTGAGTCCAAGTTGTAGAATATCAGCTCTGCATCCTTGTACAGCTTGAACGACTTCTTTGGTCCACGGTACTTGACGTTGATTAGTTCCGTGTCACGGAAGTAGTTGAACTCGATACACTTAGCCTCCTTCTCAAGTTGAGGGAAGAAAGTTCTCCCTTGAGTGATTTTGACTTGGTTGACCACTCGCTGCGACAAACCTCTATCGGTGAAGAACTTGAGTACGTCATCTTCTAGGTCGGTGATGTTTCTCCACTCAGGGCGAGAGTATATAGGCTTCTGTAACTCGTTGGGCTTGTATACCCCCTCTAACTTCTTCCCGAACTTAGCTCCGCAGTGTAGGCAGTTACCGATTCCCTTCTGCCCATCCCAACTGAAAGACTTAGCTGTCTTCTTCTTCCTATCCCCTGAACACTCTGGGCATGGCATAGCATTTTCCCCTGTTGCGTTCTTAAGGTCTATGATGAACTCACGTTTTGTCTGTAGGTTGATTATTCTTTCGATCATTGTTGTTAAATTACTGTTTTACTTTTTGACACAATTTGTCAAACTAGACATTTACGACTTAAAGCCAATAGGGGTAGATTTATACACCCAAGATCCGTTAACAACCTCTCGCTTCATTAGAGGGTTATTATGGAACTCTTTTACATAGCCTGGTATGTTGGTATCATTTTCATTAGTTATTTGAAATTTGACCCCTTTCTGTGCGTTTTTGAACCATGATGCGATCATTTTCTGTTTCCAATTTAACACTTGGTCCCCTTTTGCGTCTTTCCAATCTGCCACGGAATAGTATTCGTAGGCTTGCGCCCCAATGCTAGGATCAAAACCTTTTTCAGCTGCGTAACTCATCATCTCCTCCCGACTTGGTGGGACAAAATCTTTTCTTTTTCTTTTTGTATTTTCTTTTTCTAAATTATTAGATATATTACTACTAGATTCTATACATATATTTTCATTTTCCATATGTATTACACTTGTATCTTCTAGTGTATTACTAGTGTTATTCACTTGTATTTCACTAGTATCCTCCCAACGCTTTTTGATGTTTTTTCTTCTTGACTCAGAGAATCTCTTTCTTTTTTCAATCTCAGTTTCTAATCTCACGTTGTAGTACAGATTATTTTCATCGATAGAGAATTTTTGTAATACAGATCTGTCTAAATCTCCGCAGATTTGCAAGATCATTTCTTCTGATAATCTTCCGTGTTGATGTTGGGCGCACATTAGTCTAATGTACTTACCGGTTTGTTCGTGTGTAAGGAACGCTGTCCCTACATAGAAGTCCTGTGTGTAGAACAGGAAGGCTGGATCTTTTTGTGCCATACTTGTTATTTTTTAATGTTCGGATACAAATGTAATACACTTGTATGCTTTTGACAAAATTTTTTTATTAACATTAAAAGTGTTGAAAAGTTTTTTGTTGTTTAATAAAATTATTGATATATATTTGTCGACATTAATTCTAATACGATGCCAATACTTCCAAAAAAACCAAGAAGTCAAAAGCTTGAAGAGAGAGCAGCTGCTAAAGATAAAAAAGCTGACTTCTACAGACAGTCTAATGTTCGTATGCAGCAACAGGTTGGTCAACTTGAAAAAAAGAAGGAATCTATGACTCCTGTTGAAAAAAAGGGTGCTGATAAATTGATTGGTAAGATGAAAAAGAATACTCCTAAGGCTGCTCTTAAAAGTATTGGTATTAGTGAGAAAGCTTTTAAATTAAGAGCTAAAGCTGAAAAACTTAAATCAAAAGGGAAATAATGAACGGTCCAGGTCCAATCAAGCAAGCTATTGCAAATGCCAAGGCTCGCAAAGAAGAGAAGCAGCGTGCTGCTGATCAGGGTTATAAATATAACCGAAACATTATTCATGATGTCGGTCAAGATAAAAGCCGTAACATTAAGGGTAGTGTAGCTGCTGCTGCTCAAGCTAAGGTTGATCAAGCTAAACAAGGTGTTAAGAAAGTTTCATCCTCTGTAAAAGAAGGCGTTCAGTCTAAGGTTAAGCAGATGCAACAATCAAAGGAAGCTAGAAAGGCTATGCAGGCTGGAGAGTCTCGTGGAAGAAAGGCTAGCGATAGTATGGGTACAGCTAAACAGAAAAAGAGTAATGAGATTATTCAGAAAGGAAAGAAAGGTTTTGTAACAGGCGGTACAAAAAAAGCATCCTCACAGAATAGGTCTGTAAAAAAGCAGGCGAAGCGTTCTATGGGGAATAGGGTTAGTTAATTAATTATATAAAAACAAAAAACAAAATGAGTAATTATTCTATGAAAGGAGTAGTGTCTTCGTTGTCGGAGATTCAGTCAAGAGGTAACTTCTCTTGGAGAAATTTATTATTAACCACCACAAGAGAGATCAAGGGTAAGGAATACACAGATGTGTATGAGTTCCAAGTATCTGGTCAATCTCTTGATACGCTTAGTGAGTCTTGCGTTGGTTGTGAGGCAGAGATTTCTTTTAATATCCGTAGCCGTGAGTACAACGGAAAGTATTACACTAATTTATCAATGTGGAAGATGGAGTACACGCCAAATGAGGGAACCGCAGGGAACTACTCTAAGCCAGCTCCAAGTGTAGAAACATCTGACGATGATCTTCCATTCTAATTGTTAAAACATTAAAATAACTTTTTAAAAACTTAATCCCCCTAATGATTACCTTTGATAAAAACGCTAATATGAAAGGTGTTAAGAAGGGGGATTTTGTTTTAGATGGCAATATCCTAAAATGTCGAGTTCTTGTTTCATATGAATCAGACGAAACTTATGACGGTGTTGACTTTATGTGGAGCGAGTGTGCGATACCGATGAGTCTGATTTCATACTACAGCTTACACATCAACGACAAGGGGATGACTGTTAAGGGTCAGATTATTATAACTCTTGATGATGGGAAGGATATTATATGCAGGGGTACTATGGATGACTTGACTGATCTTTATAATACCCACATTAAAAATGACAGGATCTTTAAATTTAACTAATGAGAAAATCTAAAAGTGAAAGGCATGGTCGTAATATAATTATTACTGACTGTGATTTGAATCAAAAGTTTCTTATGATATCTGACGTGCATTTTGATAATCCAAAGTGTAAGAGGGATGTTCTAAAGAGGCATTTGGAGTATGCAAAACAAAACGAAATGAAGGTTGCCATTAATGGTGACTTTTTCTGTTTAATGCAGGGTAAGTACGACCCAAGAAGATCAAAGAAGGATATACTACCAGAACATAACAGCTACAACTACTTGGACCGTGTTATTGAAGAGGCTGTAGACTGGTGGAGTCCTTATGCTGATATGATTATATTCATTGGGTATGGAAACCATGAAACGGCCATTATCAAGAATACTGAGACAGATCCTCTTAGAAGATTTGTTGACCTATTGAACTACAAGAACAAGAGTAATGTGTTGGTTGGTGGATACGGAGGTTGGTGGTTAATTAGAACGATGACTAAGAAAGGTGATGATGTATTATCTACGTTTAAGATTAAATACTTCCATGGATCTGGAGGTGGTGGAGAGGTAACTAAGGGTGTGATCCAAAACAATCGTATGTCTGTAAGAACTGAAGGAGCTGATTGCACTTGGCAGGGACACGTTCATGAACTGTATCATGTAATCGACTCTAAGGAGTTTATTAAGTTCCACTCAAGGGCTGGATATTCGGTCGAGCATAAGTATCTACATCATATCCGTACAGCTTGTTATAAGGAAGAATATGAGGATGGGTATGCAGGGTATCACATTGAGAAGGGAAGACCTCCCAAACCAATCGGGGGTTACATTTTGTCATTCGAGTATGACACTTCTACAACAAAAGGTGAAAGGGAATACAATTTGGTACCAAGTTTTGAGCAGATAAGAGACAAATAAAAAAAGAGGGGACACCGTTGTATCTCCCTCTTCCAAACAAAAAACAAAAAACAAAGTAGGCAAGACAAAGTTAGGTTTTAAAATACCCAATCTTATGTATAATTTTGAGTTTTTTTTAGTAGGCTTTTCTGTTGGGTATTTAGCGAGATTATTAATTAATATTTATGGAGATAACAAAACAAGAGGCAGAAAATTTAAGACCACCACGAGGAAGGGTAATCATAGAGGTCCCAAATATCATTTCTGAAGATGTTAAGGTCGGTGAGGCAATTATCAGTGTTAGGGCAATCAGTGACGAGGCTCGTGTTGACATGGGTTCTCGCTCCGGTGTTGTACACTCTGTTTCACCTTACGCTGATATCCCTGCTCTATGTTATACTTGGGATGGCCCAGTAGAAATTGAGAAGGGAGACTTCGTTTACTTTTCGCACGATGCTATTGCTAAGGCAGCTACTGTTCAGAGGGATGAGGCTTACTACTACACGTTTAATGACGAGGGTAAGACTAGATGTCTGTTAGTCGTTCCGTACAAAGAGATTATTTTGTGCGTCAGGGAAGAGGAGGTTATCTCTTTGAACGACTACGTTGTGATTAAGAAGGTATTGAAACCAAAACCATCATTTTTGTATATGCCAGACGAATATGAGAAAGATATTTTTGAGGTTGTATACGCTCCAACAGGAGACATTGTTTACGACTGGAGGGAGGGATACTTGAAATGTAATTGGAATAAAACTAAGGTTGAGTGTGGGATGATTGTGAAATCAAAGTCTAAGTCTCCTGTAAAGTTAGAGTTTAAATACAAGCAACTTATGACAGAAGATTTGTATTATATCCAAAGTCACGCTATTATTGCACAAGTAAATGGATAGTAAGATTTATCATAAGATGAAGTATAGGATCGACAAGATTCCTATGACTGACCAGGTGATATTCAAGTTTCCTGATCTTATGCAATTTGCAAACATATTTGCTAGTGAGATTGGTATGCCTCAGAATGTAACCGCTGACTTTGTTATGCGATACATTATGTTGATGTACAGTCCTGGAAGTCCTGGTATAGAAATATACCCAATGTTAGCCAAGAGAAAGACTTGGGCGTTGAAGGAGTTAGGGGTTAATCCATTAGTAGACGGATCATTCCCTACAGAATACAACGAGCTGTTATTAAATAAAAATCAAGCGTGCAGAGCTAAGGTGGTCCTATTCCTTCGGTTACAACAACCGGAGGATTGGGCTATCATGATGCGTGCAGAGGAGATGCTGTACGACTTGTTGTCACTAGAGTTCCCTGAAGACCCTACGGATCAGAAAAACCACATCTCTAACATTGAGTCCTTGAGAAAGCAGCTATCTGAATCTAGGGAAAGATTCATGCAAGGTGAGATATCAAAGGCATTAGAAAACGAAATAACTAAGTTCTTAGCTCAAGACAATTTGGGTATCAGACCGGAGGAGTACATGATGTTCGCTCCAAAAGGTAATGCTCCAAGTAAGGCTAAGGCTGACCAAATGTTCCCTGAAGTTGGCAACTAACTCAAAATATCATGATATATATCAAAAGGAAGATCTTGTGGCTGTATACCACAATGACGATCCTATCCTTAAAACTATCGAGGTTCCTCTCCCAAGCGTAGAGAGCTTCTTTGGTAAGCCATGGGATGAGGCTATTAAATTGATAGACGGATACGGACTACACCCAAAGAACCAGCGTTTCAATCATCAGAAGATGCCTGATAAGTTGGCTAATATCCAGGATTTGATCCGTAAGAAGATGAAGCTCAAAAAAAGAGAGGTTGTGAGCCAGAATGATATTTATGATGAGCTTGAAAGCAATCGTCTTGAGTATAGAGAGGAGATAGCTTGGATTCAATTACAGATTAAGAGAAGGTATCAGGGGTATTGGTTTTTTAATAATGGAAAGCCAACATATATTGACGGATGGCATTATGTATATTTGAACTTTTGGGACATTCAGAATGAGACTAGACAAGATAGTTTACCTTGGTATCGTGACCTTGATCGCAGGATTTTTATATTCGCTCGTTATTGTTATACTACTACTGAGGCTGTTTATAAATACCGTGTTACTTATAGGACGCAGGGTGAAGTTAAAGTAAAGTACTTCCAACGTGTGAAGAACGCTGAGGAGTTTGCTGCTAAGTTCCCTGCCGCATATATTGATGAGGGTGCTTATACCGTTGACATGGGATACAGAACCTGCTACGGATATATCTTCCCTAAGCGAAGACGTATCGGTGCTACATCACAGGCGGCTTGTATGCTGTACTGTATTGTAACAGAGCATAAACAACAGAAGGGTGGTATTCAAAGTATCACTGAGACTCAGGCTCGTAATGACGTTTATATTGATAAGATTGTAAAGCCTTGGAGAAAGATACCATTCTTCTTAAAGCCTTCTCATGATGGTACTGACTTCCCGAAGGAAAAGCTTTCATTCTCTTACTCAGCTTCAAGAGCGCAGGGTGCTACACATAATCGTGTTGCGTCACATGATGGATGGATTGAGGCTCGTGCATCTTCAGAGAGGTCATTTGACGGACAGAAACTACACGCATACTTAGATGATGAGGGTGGTAAGCACGGAGATAGTGGGGTTTCTATTCCAAGAAGATGGCAGGACGTTGTTCGTAAGTGTCTATCACAGGGTTTGCGTATCAACGGTCTCGGTATGTTTACATCAACGCTTGGTGAATTTGAGGCAGGTGGTGGTAAGGAATTCTTTGATCTAATTAAATCTTCATATTATGATGAACGAAACGAAAACGGATTTACAACTTCAGGGCTATTTACACTATTCATCCCAGCATACGATGGGTACGATGAGTGCGTGGACGAGTACGGACTCTCTATTATTGAAGACCCAATCGAACCGGTTAGGAACCTCGAAGGCAATATTGTCACAAGAGGGGCTAAGACTATCTTGATGAACACAAGAAAAGACCTTGAAGAAAAGGGCTTGGATTTGCGTTTAAACGGAGAGATTAGGGATAACCCTTGGACATTGCAAGAAGCTGCGTCTAAAGCGTCTAAGAATAGCAATTTTGACCTATCTATTCTACGCACTCGTATCAATCAGTTAAAGTTTGATAGGGTGTTTAGGACTAGGAACATATCATTGGACTGGAAGGATGGATTTGGTAGCGAGGTTATCGTTACAGATAACGCAGAGGGTAAGTACACTGTGTCTTTCATCCCACCGCATGAACAAAGGAACAAGAAGATGTTTGACTCTGCTAAGAACGGATGGTTTCCTTCTCCAGAGGTATCCAATAGGTATATACTCGGATGTGACCCATTTAAGTTTGGTAACAGGGATGTGAAAGGTAGAAGGAAGTCTAACGGAGGTGGTGCTATGTTTTATAAGCACGATCCAGCAGTAGACTCTCAGGAGAAGCCTATTGATCAGTGGATATCTAACAAGTTTGTAGTAACTTATAATACTCGTGTAGATGACGGTAACACTTACTGCGAGGATATGCTTAAATTAGCAATCTTATTTGGGGCGCACGTTTACCCTGAACGTAACGTACCTATTGTAATTGAAAAATTCAGAGAGTGGGGATATGAAGGTTATCTGTTATACGATATTGATCCAAATGGAAAGCTGGCTACTGCTCCTGGCCGCTATACAGGAGAGGCTGACAAGGAACAGATCTTCACGGAGTTCATGAACTACATTAAGGTATTTGGTAGAAGCGACAATCATATTGAGATGCTTGAGGAGTGTTTAGAGATTAATGATCCTTCAGAGATGACCAACTATGACTTGTTTGCAGCTGGTGGTATGGCTCTATTAGGGGCTAAATCCGCACTACCAAAGTATTTACAGGAGATAACAGAGGTTAGGAAGATGAATGACTTATTAGAATTTTTTGATTCTTGATAATTAAATAGCTCACATTTTTTATATTTGCATTTGATGTTGAAGTTTACGCCAATAATTTCTTTTCCATCGGATAGAATTCCAAAGGAAGAAAAACAATCGTTGAGTTACATAACCCAGGTAGCTCAGGCTATATATTCACGTTGGTATAACGGAAGGACGTTGTACGGTCAGACAGCGACAGGCTGGTTCCAAATGATGACAGACTACGGAGAGGGTAGACAAAGTTCTGCTCCATACCGTGACTGGTTTTTGGGTGTTCAGAATGACAAGAACTCTCCTGTAAACAGAATGACTCAGTATGCTCGTAAGGCTTACACGAATGTTAGTTATGATATCGTTAGCCCTGCGCCAAAGTATCTTGCAGTTATTAAATCTGTATTGAGCGCATCTGACTACAAAATTAAATGCGAGTCTCTTACTCCGACTTCTAACTTTGAAAAACAAAAGAAGAAGTGGAGATTGTATTATGAAGAGAAGCTTCTAAATCCATTGAGAGAAGAGTTGGGATTGAAGAAAGTAGTTCTTCCTTGGACTCCGCAAGATGAAACTGAACTTGAGATGTATGAAAAGTATCAAGGGTTTAAGCTACCTCTTGAGAACGCAATGGAGGATATTGCAAAGCATACATTTGATGTTAGTGACTGGGATAAGATTAGATTGAGAACTATCGAGTCTTTGGTTCAAAATAATTTCGCTGTTAGTCAGGTGTATGCAGACAAGGATGGTGTTACACGAATGAGGTACATCAACCCTGCTGGATTTGTTACAGCTTATATTGATGAAGATGAAGAAGGTGAACCATCATTTGCTGGTCATATCCAACGTGTTAGAATTACAGATATTAAAGATAAGTTGTTGGAGCTTGGGGCTACTCCTCAAGATCTTGAGAACTTGGCAAGGATATTCTACGAAACACAAGGCTACACTGACAAGGATTTTAATTTCAATAGAAAAGATCCTGTAACAGGTAGATACGTTTGGGAAGACTTCTCAGTTGAGGTATTGCACTTTGAATATCGTGCTAATGACTATGAGTACTTCACTAAGCGTCAAACCAAAGATGGAAAGATTGTATTTCAAGAAGAAGAGTTTGGTAATATTAAAAAACCATACGCTGACGGAAGGATGAGAAAGACAGATGTTACTTGTATTCAGAACGTCTACGAGGGTAAATACATCTTGGGAACTAAGTTTGTTTACGACTACGGATTGCAAAAGAATATCATGAGAGATTCTCGTGGTAACGCAGTTCTATCTTATGTATTTGAAAGAGTCACTGGAAAGTCTATCGTTGAAAGATGGAAACCACACTTGGACTCTTTGATGCTTACTTGGATTAAGTTGCAGGCCGCTAAGTGGGCTGCTGCTCCAAAGGGTATCGTTGTTGATATAGGTTTGTTGTCAAACATGGACATGGGTATGGGTACAATGAGTCCGTTAGAACTTGTTCGTATCCGTAGACAGACCGGTAATCAGTTCATTAACTCTAAGACAGATGTTCTTAATAAGGGTAGCAATATGCCTATCCAAGAGCTTCCAGGTGGTATCGGTCCTCAATTAGAGGAGTGGTTAACCTGTTGGCAGGATGATATGAATCGTATCATGGATTTAGCTGGTATTACACCAACCATGGCTGCTATGCCTACAACTCCTTCTGAGAAAGGTTTAGGTATCAGCGAGATGGAGGTTGATGCTACTAACCACGCTTTATATCCTTTGAAGAAGGCTATTATGAGATTAAAGGAGAAAGCTGCTAAGAAGGCTATCCTAAAGACTCGTACTAATATGCGTTTCGATAAAGAGGTTCATAAGTATTACGCTCAATTATTAGGAGATGAGAAAGTTAGTTCTTTAGATGCATTTGAAGATTTAACTCTAGAACAGATTGGAATTAAGTTATTATCTACTCCAACTAATACTCGTAAGAATCAAATTCTTCAAGCTGCTCTACAATCAATGCAGGCAGGTAAGAACGGAGTTATTGGTATTACATTAGCAGACTACTTATTTATTGAGAAGGAACTTGAGAAAGATAACGATGAGTTTGCTGCTTGGTATATGACTATTGCAGAAGAACGTCAGCGTAAGATTAAGATGGAGGAGGCTATGCAACAGCAACAAATGAACGCACAAGTTCAGGCACAGGCGGCACAACAAGCTGCTGAAGCTAAGGCTGCTGCACAACAGGCGTTAGAGCAAATGAAGCAGGCTTCTATTATGACTGAATACCAACAGAAGGCGTTGTTGGAAGAGATTAAGCACAACCACAGAATGGCAGAGCTTGCACAAGAAGGTCAGTTAGAGAAGCAGAAAGAGGTAGAGATATCTGGGAATTTATAAAACAAAAAATAAATAGGCTATGGAAAACAATGATTTAATTATCCCTGCGGATTTGCAGGCGAGAGCAATGGTTGATGGTTGGTCAGACAGTCAACTAAGAGATGAAGCTATGAAGCTTGAGGTTAACAATCAACCTCCTGCTATCCCAACTGGAGACGATGGTTTGCCTCCACAACAAGTTTCAGCACAAGAAATTCAACAACTAGCAGGATATGATAGTAACATCGTTCCACCTGCTCCGGTAGAACCACAGGCTCCTTCTTTGAACTTAGAAGAGTTTGGTGTTCAGTCTTACGATGAGTTAAAGTCTTTGATTAGTAAGGCTAAGGAATATGAGCCACTAGTTCAGAAGTATAAAGAGTATGACCCAATCATGCCTTACTTGAACGATGTGCAGAATCCTTTTGCTAATGATACTATTAATCGTTTGAATAACTTCGTTAAGAACACAGGTATCAGCGACTTAAACATTGCATCAACCATTCTTGCTACAAGTAACGATGAGTTGAAAAGCAATCCTGTAAAGGCTTTGGCTATTATGGAAGTATTGAACGATCCAGATTTAGCTAACCTTGGATTGAACAACTTGATGCAATATGTTGCAGATAAAAACAATATTGATGTAGATACAACATACGACTCATTGGATGAAATGCCAGTGAAAATGCGTGTTGAACTACAGAAAACGTTAAAAACTATTGAAACAAAGCGTCAAGAGTTTGATACAAAGCAAGATTACTTTGGATATTTGCAAAACCAAAGAACCCAACAAGAGCAAGTGATGGCTCAACGAATGGCTACTTGGGATAACGTGTTAAATGACATGGGATCTAAGTTAAAGTCCATTCCGGTTAAGGTCGATCTTGAGAACGTGGGTGAGGTAACTTTAGATTATGCGGTCAGCAAAGATGATCTAAATAAGTTACTTCCCGAAGTTCGAGGAATTGTGGGCAGTTTAAATCCTGACGAGGATGGTATTAAGACGGTTATGAAAGTTCTAGAAAACCGGGTATGGTTAGACAATAGAACTAATATCATTAAGGAAGCCATTAAGTCTGCTGAGGGAAGAATCCGAGAGGCAGAGGTACAGAGAGTACACAATGGAGGCCAAGTGGTGAACCGACAAGATGCACCTGCTCAAGGACCTAAATCAAGTCCTCACTTAGAAGCTACTAAGGCGTTCTTAGGTATAAAATAAACCTAAAAAATAACTTTAAAAATTTAAAAAAATGGCTATTTCTTATAATAATCCAGACGCTTTACCTCAAGGATATGGTACAGGTGCTGGTACATTAAATGGTGTTGGATCTTATGCTCAACACAACATTCTTTCGTCTATTGACGCTCTTCCTCCAGATGTTTCTACTAAATTGTTTAAGCGTTTCGGTGGACAAGGTTTGGACATCTTGAATCTTTTGATTGCTCAAGGTGCTAAGCGTGTAGTTAATAACTCTAACGGTGCTTTTCACTTTGAAGAAGATCGCTACAATCAATCAGTTCCTGTTGGTTCTATCGAAACTAACGGAGCGACACAAGTTGTATTTGATATTTTAGCAAGTGATGAAGGTTTAGACACTACAAATCCTTATGTTGTAGCAGGAGATCTTTTGATTCGTATGACTGATATGCGTAGATTGCGTGTTTATTCAGTTACTTCAAAAGGCTCAACTAGTGCAACTATTACTGCTGATGTAATTGATGGTGGTGGTGCTATTACTTTGACTACCTCTGATGAGTTTGGTATCTACTCTTCTTCTTTTGGTGAAGATACTGCTCAACCAGATGCTAAAGCTACTTACTGGTCTCGTTTCTACGCTCCAATGCAACGTCACAAGACTTCTGCTAAAATTACTGGTGATGCTTTGACTGACAAAGTTTATCCTGTAATGATGGACGATGGTAAGACTTTGAAAGGTTTCCACTCACACTTGTTTGCGCAACACGAATACCGTCACTTGTTGGGATTGGTTGGTGCTATGATTTTGGGTAAAGGTGTTCCAGATCCTAACTCTAATCCTTCTATTGGATCTGTTGATAACAGTACTTATGCTCAAGGTATGGTTGAAACATTCCAAAACAGAGCTGTTACTGAGCAATGGACTTCTGGTTCTTTCGATGTTCAGGATTTATATAACATGATTGCTGGAATGAAAGCTAACTGGACTGGTAATGATTTGATTGGTTTGTTCTGTAAGAACTTGTATCAATCTTTTGAACAAGATATCAGTGCAGGTAATTCAAGTTTCTTGGCTAACACTAACATTGCTTCTACTCGTCAAGAGTCTGCTAAAGTAATCTTCGGTGATAACCAAGACTTTGAAACAATGATGTCTACTTTCGCTTTCTCTACCTTGACTTTGAACGGTAAGAACTTGAACGTAAAATCATTTGACTTGTCTTACGATCCTACTTTGTTTGGATTGGGAACAAATACAAATGACTTCACAAACATGGGATTTGTTATGCCTGCTGAAAAGCAAGCTGACGCTTCTGGTTTGTTGCGTAACACAGTTGAGTTGATCTACAAGTCAATGGACGGTGAAGATCGTTTCATGAAAGTATGGGATGACGGAGCTGCTTCTCCTCGCAGACTTGGACCAAACGATAACTATGTTATCTATATGTTGACTCACTTCGGTTTCGACTGGTTCAAAATCGAGCAGTGTGGTCTTTTGTATGTGTAATTCATAATCTATAAAAAGGGGGAGCCTAAAAACTCCCTCTTTTAATCTTTTAAAAAACAAAAACAAAAATAAAGTAATATGATCTACAGAGAAGGTATACGCTTAGAGCGTGAAGATTTGCAAGAACACATTGAAATCTTGCAAGAAAAGTTCCCTACTTATTTTAGAAAAGAGAATCCTCTTCCAGTTAAAATTGATTTCATTAGATCTGCTAAGTTCTATATTGATACATTTAGACCTGGTGGAGATGTATCAGCAGGTCGAATATTAAAAAGACCTCAACCTATGGGTATTAAACCTATTGGTTATGAAAATGACAGAGGTTTTTTATCTGAAATTAGATATAGTGATTCTGCTCCAATATCTAGAAATGGAGAATTGAAGTGGAATAATTCTAAAATGCAATTATCAGAAAAAACAGTTTTACAGCCAGTTGTTGATTTAGAAAAATTAATTTTCTTGTGGTTCTATTGCGATCATTTTACAAACAATGATTGCATTAAGAAAAGAGGTAATGCTAAATTTGAGTTTATTATACCAGAGCAACAAGTAGAATCTAAGTACGATAACATTAAAGCTAGACGTAGATTGGAGGATGAGATTTTGATTGAAGAAACTCGCATCTCTTACGACCTTGTTAAGTCCATCGCCTCTAAGATGGGTATATCATTAAGAGGTGAAGAGAAAGTTGACCGTGTTACATTGTTTGACCGCTTGGCTGCATCTTCTAATAATGTAAAGACTTATGACTCATTGAAGGCTCAATTTAAACCTGAACCTAGTTCTACGGTAGAAGCTGTCGTTGGATTGACTCAAATCAAGAATTTGGTAGCTAGTGCTGTTGAAAACTTGAAGTTGTTTGAGGATGAGAGCGTAAACAAGTGGAGAATCAAAGCTCCCGGAAAGCCAAAGTATCTATGTGATATCGAAGGTGAGTCCAATGAGGAGAAGTTGTTCAACCTTGTTGAGTTCGTTTCAAATGACTCAGAAGCCTTGAAAACAGTACAAGGTTTGTTGAAATAAAACTAATTAAAAAAAGTGTAAAAAGGGGGTAGGAAATCTTGCTCCCTTTTTCTATTTTTGTCTTTAAATCTTCATTTTTTATGGCAATAGATATTCGTCTTTATTTTGATTGTGCTTCAAAAAAGACATACGTTAAGGACTTAACTAACTACAATACTGAGGTTCCTTCTGGTGTTACTGTTATCGGTTTAGGAAGCTTACTAGGCCCTGGAAACACTTCTGTTTTCAATTTGCTTAGTTTTAATACCCCTTTGATTGCAGCTAATGCTAATCCAAGAGTTTCAGCTCAGTTTAACTTACCTACATTGATTGGAGGTACGTCTATTGCTCCGGGTAATTATATACTTGATTATAACAACTACTATACGTTTACTAACAATATAGCAAATAGTCAGTTTATTAACTTTTCAGCGGAAAATGAAATAGTTATCCCAAATGTTAATTTGACTAATCTTTGGGCTGTTGGTAACGCTTTTACATTATCTAATTGTACAACTCCTGCAAATAATGGTGATTATACAATCGAAACTATTTCATTAAGTGGATCTTCTACAGTAATTACTGTTTCAGGAACTCCATTTACAACTGGTGAAGATAATGCTGCTTTGTTTACCTCTAGTGTTGAATACACTGTAGTTAATCAAAAAACATATACTTATACTGCTTGCGCCACTACTGTTACTCCTTGTGTTTCTGCAAATTACGACTGCACATCGACTCCATACGGAAACATTACATTTGAGAACACTACAGCCTATCCAACTGGTACCGTTGTAGATAGCAGCACATTCACTATTTACTACCCTAACGGATTGGATTTTACTCAATCTCCTAATCCTGGATATAACGATGAGAACCCTGTAATTGCTAACAATGTTTCTTATGTTTACATTGACACCTTGGCTACAGGTACTTGGAGTGCTAAATTAGCTTTAAATACATCTCAAACTCAGGCTGATGGATTGGTTTTGACTAATTCATCTTCTGTTGTTAAGGAGTTCAATGTTAGTTGCACTAGCAATATGTGTGGATTGTCAAGTTGTTTGACTAAGCTTAAAGATCGTCATATCTCTTATTTGAAGTCATCCACAGTCAGCCCATTGCAGCAATATGTTGACAACGTTCAGTTGTTGTACACTATGGCTAAAGAGGCTCAAGCTTGTGGAGATAAGAATACTTACGAGAAGTATATTGCTGAGATTTTTGCAGTAGTTAAGCAGACTGATACTGATTGTGGATGCGGATGTTCTGGTTCTTGCTCAGGATCTTGTGACTGCGGATGTGATGATGGATGTGGATGTGGAGAGACTGGTCCTACTTGGGTTAATAACATTGGTGTTAATATCAATAGTTTGTTAGAGGATTTGGCTGGTATTCCTGCTCAGGTTGATGCTATTCAAAACACAGTAGATAGCTTAACAGACAATGTTAATCTATTAAACGAATGGACAGGTATTGAGAACTTTGATCCTGAAGAGCCAAGCTTATACTCAGTTGTTTCTACATTAGAATCTTCTTTGAGTGGTGTTGAAACTCAAGTAAACACAAATACTGGTGATATTACAGGGTTACAAGATCAGGTAAATGCTTTGGATGCTGAGGTTACTGCCTTGCAAGAGCAGATTGCTGATTTCAGCCCATCAGATAGCGAAATTTCAACTTATGAGTTGATGACTAATGATGGTACTAAGCAATCAGTTTGGAACGCTACATCAGGAGTTGCTGCTGATTCTGTAAATTACACTATAACTATACCAGGAAATGTAACAAGTTATTTTACATCTGGAACAAATGTTTCTTTTTATAATCCAACAACACAGACTTGGTTTTATGGTGAAGTTGAAGATAGCGGATTTACAGCAGGATCTACTGTTGTAGGTATTATATTTTCTTCAGCTACATATACCGCTGGATGTTCTTGGCAAAGTTCTGTAATTCCTTTCCCTGTTTATGTAGGTGACTTTAATCCTTCTGAATATAACTTCCAATACACTCTCTCTTTGAATAATGATAGCTATTGGAAATTTGCAGATGATTCTCACAAATATTGGAGTAAGATTAAAGCAAGTTTTGTTGTTAACGAACCTACTGTTGCTGATGTGATTGATCCGTTTGTTATCAATAATAATACTTCTAGTCAATCTATTTACCTTAGAGATTTACCATGCGGATCTATTGTTGAATTAGAATTGAGTTTTGAAAAACAATATAATGGTACAGCTTATAATACAGTAACATTGATTGATGTTAACTATAATGCAAGTACTAATACAGCATTATCTGAAACTTCTGAATTGTTGTTTGGAGGTTATTCCGGATTTAATCCTTATTTTAGCTATGGAATTAGCTTAAATAATACAGTAAGTCCAGAGTTTCAGTTGTCTGCTATTGAGAATAAAAACACAGCTTTAACTCAAGATGTTTATAGTTCAGCTACAGGAACTCAAAATAATAATAGATTAATTAGCAGATACGCTAAAGGACCTGCTTATCCGAACTCAATAGATCCTAATTTCTTTACAGGATCTACAAATGAGACTATTGTTTTGAATAGTAGTAACATAAATATAACAATTTTGAGTGTTGAGCAGTCTTACGGTAAAATGCCAGTAGCATAATATGAATCTACAAGAGATATTAAATAACGTATACACGTCTTTAGGTAAGGATCAGTATGGGGGTTACATAACCCCCGAATCCTATAACGAGGCTATTAGATATGTCAACCAAGAGCAAATCAATGACCTATTAAAGGTGTTTGAGGAGAAGAGAGAGATTACTGACGATCTAATTCCTTTTGTTATTACTAAGGGGGATAATAACTCAACTCCCCTTAGACAGGATAACTTTGGTTATGTAAACCTTCCTGAAGATTATTGGTACTACATTAGAGCGCATTTCTTGACATTTGATTCTGAAGATTGTGACACTGTTTCTATTGAGCCAAGACCTATTGAGTTTTTGAATCAAGCTGACTTTGGTTACAGGATTGGGACTAATATTCTTAAACCCACCGTAAAGCATCCTATTGCAGCTATACAAAACAATAAATGGCTTGTTCAACCTGTTACTACTCAAGGTATTGTTTTTACATACCTTCGTAAGCCAAACGACCCTAATTACGACTACGATATTATTAACGGAGAGATTATTTATCTTCCTCCCGGTACATTTCATGCAGACGGATCTCCAAGCACTTCAGTAGAGTTTGAATATCCAGACTCAGTTCACTTGAACTTGATTCAATTAATCGTGAAATACTTTAGTATCAATATCCGTTCTGAGTTTAATCTTAACGCATTGGATATACAAAAAGGTCAGCAGGGTACACTTTAATAAAAAACTACGATGATTACGAAAAGACAATTAATAGAAACTATACAGAATAGACTGGCTTCAGGTGATGTTACAGATGATATCAGAGGCAAGTATCCCTACCAAGTTATTGCCTATGTATTAAACTTGGCTTATACTGACGCTGTGTTTGGTAATCCAAACGCTAAGAAGGACTTATCTGTAAGGTATTCATCAGAAGTTACTTGTAGTCATGGTCAGTATTCAGTTAAGCTTCCTGTACTTCCTTTGCTTGGCAGTGAAGGTGTTACTTATGTAGAAGGTTCAGATTGCACTTGGTATCCTATTAGAATGGGAAGCACCGAGAATAGAATGATGAACTTGATTAAGCCTCAGACTAATCTAATTACTTGTTACTTGAGAGGTAAGAAGATTTACTTTAATCAGAAGCCTACTGACACTGTGTTCTTTGATATAGTTCCTAATGTTGCTGACATGGATGACGAGGACATTATCTCAATCCCAGGACAAGAGTCTGCTATCTATAACATGGTTATTCAGATGATTATGCAGACCAATACTAAGCCTGAGGAGGTTTATAACAATGGAGTTTCTGACACAGATAAACCAAATAACCCTGCTAAGTAATGAAAGATCCGATTAAAAATATAACTCACTTAGTTCTTACAGCGATTAACCGAATGAAAAACTTCGGCTATTCTATTACTGACTATGAGTGGGTTGAAGAGATTGCGATAGAGTTTTATCAGCATAAACTCAGTGGATATAATATGCCATCAGTTGTTTCCGTACACGTTGATGTGGACTCTAACACAAGAATATGGCCTATGCCTGCTGATTTCATCAGATACACTAAGATTGGATACAAGACTGGTAACAGGGTTTGGACATTAGGTATAGACAACTCTATATCTTTGGATAACCCAGATGTGTGTGATAATATTGAGCAAGCAACTAATAATCCTAACTATGGTAACTCATCAGGATTTTGGATTGCAGAGGGATTCTACAACGGAACTTACTACGGACCTATATATACAGCAGGTGGTGGATTTAACATCAACTATTACCGTGTAAATGAGCGTGAGAGGTATATTCAATTCGTTGACGCTCTTCCAAACGGAAAGGCTGTTGTTGAGTACTTGAGTTCTGGAAGAAACGTATGTGGAAACACATTGATTCCCTTGGCTTATGTTGATGCCTTCCAAAAGTATTTGTTGTGGCAGATGTGTGAGTTGAAGCCTGAATTGCTTAACTTAGCTAAGGACAAGGAACGTCAATATACTGATGCTATTTGGGACGCTAACATACTCGCTAAAGCCCCAACAGTGGATGAGATTATGGATACTATTTACGGAGCGAGTGGATTTAATATTAGATAATATATGATGCAAGGTCAAGAGATTACTTTTTTAGGGGGTATAAACACCGATGATGATGTAAGGTTTATTACTGAAGGTGATTATAGAAGCTCTAAGTATGCTAGGACAGGTTCCGCTGAGGATCAGAACATGGGAGCCTTGGAGAGTATGCCGGGTAATATCTTGATTGACAATGCTAACTACCCTGACGGAATTAATACCGTTATTGGGTCAGCTAAGTGGATTGAGAACAATAGCATTATTTACTTTGTATTCAACGATCAGGATAACCATTCTATTTGGACCTATAAGTTAGATACCAAAGAGATTAAGAACGTTATATCGAATTTAACAACTGATATTGAAACATACGCAGGTGAGGCGTTAAATTTTAAGGTTGAAAATAAGATCTATCACGCAAATGTAATTGATAACATTTTATATTGGACTGATGGTTTTAATCCTCCAAGAAAACTTGACATTAATAAGGCTATTAAGTTTATTGAAAGCAATGGATTGAGTGAAGATGGGTACAACTCTTTAGCTTTTAACTCAGTAGAAGAGGCTTCAAAGACTATGGATGTTTTAAAAGCACCTCCAACTGTAGTTATTGAGGCTGAATATCAAACCAATCCTAATAAGAACTTTAATAAGCTTTACGGAAACCAATACCAATTTAGATACCAGTATGTTTACGAAAATAATGAGGAATCTAAATGGTCAATGATTTCTAAGCAGCCATTTCCTACTATTTCAGAGTTTGTTGCGGGTAGGAATACTATTGATGCATTAGCAGATAATGAAATTAAATTAATTTATAATACTGGAAGTGTAAACGTAAAGCAGATTAACTTTGCTTACAGACGTGGGGAGAATGGAGTTTGGTTAGTATTTAAGCAACTTGATAAGAAACAAGAGGGTGTTTTAACTCCTTATCAAAATGAAGAATTATTATTTGATGATAATACAGCTCCTCAAGGTGCTAGTTTAACAGATATTCTTTACGATAACGTACCGCAAACGGCTCAATGTCAGGAAATACTTTCAAATCAATCGTTGGCTTATGCAAACTTTTATGCAGACTATGATTTAGTTGAAGATATTGATGTTGTAGCGGAAAGAAATCTAACTGAATTTTATGAGGCTAGTAATAATACTAAGTCATCACTAATAGGAAGTGTTGTAAATTATTATAATGATGATATAATTCGAACTTCTTTTTATATGACTTCATCAGAAGCTAATTTCTGGTATTATGAAGAAGGTGATGTATTAGTTTTTACATTATCTTATTATCAAAACAGCGAAATTTATTCAAAATATTATTACACAATAACTCAAAATGATATTCAATTTCCTGAAGATGCGCCTTACTCATATTTTTCAAGATATCAAAATTTATTTCAAAATATAAAAAATGATTTCATTGTAAGGTATCCTAATATATCTAATGAAATTGTAATTGAGGAAGATGCATTAAGATTTAATCATTATTTTGGAGTACCTTATACTTCAAAAGATGAATTTGGAAATAGTTGGCAAACATCAGCTTACGTTATTAGATCAAATAAATGTAGAAAATCATTAAAGAAGGGAAGCAAAAAAGTATTTGGTATTCAATATTACGATAGAGGTAATAGGTCTAATACTGTACAAACAACTCCTGAAATGATATTGGAAATTCCTCTTCCAGGCCAAGAAGATTTATCTTCATTCCAATATAATATAAATGAATTTGGTCAGAGTCAGTCAGCATACATTGTAAATCCTAAATTCACAATTAATCATAAACCACCTATTTGGGCTACTCATTATTCAATACTTGTTAAGAAAGATGAATTAATTAGTAGTTTTATGCAAACCACTATAAGTTCAATCAGTCAAGGATCCTCTGTGAATACATTAGACTTTAGATTGGATATGGTTCCGTCTCAGAATTCTATTGATTTTTATACTGATTCTTATCAAGGAGCTACTTTTTATCATACTCCAGCTAAAGGAGATAGGGTTCGTTTTATATCTGGTGAATATTATAAAACTCCTATGCCTGATTCTGATGGAATAAACGCATCTCAAATTATCCCATCAGTTTATACATATGAGTATAAAGAAGTTGAAGTTTTAGAATATGATTCATCCACTAAGGTAATAACTGTTAATGAATTTGATTACGTTAGTTTTTTTGGAGGTTCAATAAATGGGCATGGTACTTTATGCGAAATTTACACACCTAAAAAAGATGTTTCTGAAGATGTTTGGTATGAAATTGAGAAATTTGATATAGTTGGATCTGGATCGCTTAAATACCATGGCGGTAACACACAAAATCAAACTGCTGACCAGCCTGCAATAATAGAATCAGATTATGGTGATGTTTACTATAGAAAAAGAGAATTAGCAACCGGTGTAGATTTTAAAACATATGAAAATTTTTCTGAAATGGAAAATGATGTTAATTCTAAAAAATTATGGGCAATAAGTTGGAATAGGGATAGTGATACTTTTTATAGAGGTACATATACGTTTACACAATCTTATTATAAATTTTTTAATTTATATTTCAATAAATATAATCCTTTAGTTTTTGAGGTTTTTTATAGTCAATATATCTTCCTCCCCACAATGACATCTCGCTTCTATTTTATAGAAGATTTTAATTATAGCGACTACTATGTATCAGACGGACATGGAAGGGGAAGGATTGGTATTGAAAATAACAAGAGTAAGAGAACTCATTACAAAACCGGTGTTATACACTCTGCTCCATATGTTATGGGTTCATATATCAACGGATTATCCTCATTTGACACTTTGGGTAACGCTGAGTATTTAGATGACACTTTTGGGCCTATAAATCGCCTTAAACAAGTCGGATATACATTGAAGTGTTTGCAAGATCGTAAGGAGGTTAGTATCTATATCCAAAAGTCATACGCTACTTCCGGAGATGGTTCAGGTCAGTTAGCATATACAACCAAGACGTTTGGAGGTATTAATCCTTCAGATTCATTGTACGGATGTATCCACCCAGGATCTGTGTTGCTTATTGAAAACGATATGTACTACTACGACTATTATAGCGGTACGGTTGTTAGAAGCTCATCAAATGGTCAGTATGATTTGTCAGGTTTAAAATATAAGTTTAATTATTGGATTACTAATAAAACAACTCAAATTGGAACTGTTGAGCAAAAAGATGTTTTTGGAGAACTTTACCAGTCGAAATACGAGCCTATAGCTTTCGTTGATGAGACTAATTCTGAATATACGTTAAATTTTGTGAAGTATTTTTATCCTGTTGATAAGCCTGCTCAAATATTAGGTAACAAGATATATTACCAATATGATAGTAACGAGGCCCCTATATTTGACTATATGGAAGATAGGTGGAAAACTTTTGTAGACTACGACTTGTATTGGGCAGAGACGTTAGGGGCTAATGTGTTTACTTTTAAGAGAGATGATTTGTATGAACACAATATAGCTTTCTTAGATGACGGTACTGCAAATGAGCTTAACTTCTACGGAGAGCAGAAAACAATGTCTGTTGAGTTTGTTCTTAATCAGAACCCTATTCTCATCAAGCGTCCTTTAAGTATTGGGCTACGTTCTAATAAACTATTTGACTTGACAAAGGTTTCAACAAAGGGTAATGCTTCATATCCAGTAATGGAGTCTAAGCTATACCCTAACAACTTCAAGTTGAAGGAAGGATACTGGTGGTCTGCATACTTGAGAGATATGACAAATATCATAGCCTCTAAACCAAGTCAGAACACTGCTGACAAGGCTTTGATAAACGGAAGGGAGTTAAGAGGGTATGCTGTTATTCATAATATTGAGTACACAGGTAATGAGAAAGCGATATTGTTTGACGTGAAGTGCAGCTATGTACCAAGCGAGGCAATGATATAAAGTGAAAACTTTTTTAGGAAAATTGATAAAAAAATATTTAATTTGCAAGTGATATGGATCCAATGACTATGATGATGCTTGTAAACGCTGGGCTTAGTGTAGCTCAGGGTGTGCAAGGATACGCTCAACAAAAGAAGGCTAACGAGGAGCTTAAAAACTTAAAGCGTCCTGATTATGCTATTCCAGAAGAAGCGAAAAGAGCTTTGGGTATTTCTCAAACTATTGCTTCTGATAGAAACATGGGTTTAGAACAGGCTGAGGCTGAGATTGATGCTAACATTGGTAATCAGATTGCAAATGTAAATAGACAAGGTGGTAGCTTGGCGGACAGGCTTACTTCTATTGCTATGATTACTAGCGATGCTAATGCTCAGAAACGTGCAGGTAGATATCAAGCAGAACAGCAGAATATTGTTAATCTTCAGAACTATCAACAAGCTTTGGGTCAAATGGCTCAAGAGCAAAGGGCTGTTCAAGCAGATCAACTAAATAAATACAATCAGCAAGTTGCTAGTTTGCAAGGAATGGCTGGTGCTGGTCAACAGAATATGGCTCAAGGTCTTACAGGATTAGCAGGTTCAGTAAATCAATTTGCAGGATATAAGGGAGAGATGAAGATGATGGATAAGATGCAGGCTAATGAGATGGAGAAGTTGAAGGCTATGTACGGTGATTTTGGAAATAAAAACACTGCTTCAGCAATTCCAACAATGCAGCCAAAGTCATTTAGTATTAATAATCCTGCTGTTGGAGATGTGAATATTGGTCAAGCAATGAACGCTCCTGTAAATGCTCCATCAATGTTACAAGGTGCTACTTTGAGTAACTTCAAACCAGGCATAGGAAAGATGATTGGAAATCCTTTACCTACAAATTCTTTTAACACAATTAATAGTACTGTTAATTCAGCTTTTAATCAACCAAATATGGCTGCTATTCAAGCTGCTCTGATGAATGAAAAAAATAGTGAATTAAATAGCTTGATTAATCCTTATTATCAACCTCAGTGGTATAAATAAAGAATATGGCGATATTAGATTTTTTAGTTCCCGATTTAGCTCCAGAGCAATATAGCTCCGGTCAAGGTACTGGATATGCACAGCAGTATGATCTAGGTGCGCCTAATCCTTTTGATGTAGCTCAACAATATGCTGATAAGGCTGTACAAGCTAAGCAACTTGAGCTTCAAAAAGATTTACTAAACGAGAAGAATAGACAAGAGGCTTTTAAAAAATACATTGCGGATTTAAAATACGATCCTAAATGGACGCTAGCTCAGAATGATCTTGAGCAAGAAGTTGAGGGTATTGGTAATTATATCTCTGAATACAGAGCTTCTGGTAAGCCTGAGACTGCTGAATTTCAAATGGAGGTTAATAAAAAGAAAGCTCAATTAGCGGCTAAGAATAGCATGAATGAAGAGAGCTTTAAAGAGTATAATAAAAATATGCAAACCATGCTTACAGGTTTGGCAAAAGGTGAATATACTCAGGATGATATTGACAACTATTCTAAGCAAATAGAAGATGCTTATAGTAAAGGTGGTATTGAGGCTGGTTATAAAGCAATTAGAAATATAAGACCTTTGAGGCAATTTGATATATCTAAACATTTTTCAGAAGAGTTCCCAAAACCTGAAAGTTCTGCTGATGGTCGTACTTCAGATCAAGTGAAGGAGGAGTTAGATGATTACACTAATAATAGGTGGATGGCTTTGACTCAAGATAGACAACAGCAAGTGATTGATGATTTATATTATGCTAATAAGATTAAGGAAAAGACTCCTGATGAAGCTATAAATTACATCAGAAATAATGTTGTTGATTTGTATAATCAAAAAAGGACTAGTGTAGATAAGACAAAACCATTGAGTGTGACAGATTGGTTTAGTAAGAATTTCCCTCAACCAGAATCATTAAACGCATTAACATCTGATCAGATAACGTCTGAATTGGATAAGTATAATGATGCTAGATGGGCTGATTTGAACAAGTCTCAAGAAGAAGAGTTGATAAATAACTTATTTGAAGAAGGGTTGATTGATACTGCGACAAAAGCAGATGCTAAGAAATATACTAGGCAAGTAGTAGATTTTTACAATAGAAGAGTTCAAAGACAAGGAAGGGCTGCTACTAAGAGTGCTGATGAGAAAAGAAGAGAAAAGACAGAATTAGTGCCTACAGGAATGTTTGATACAAGTGTAAGAGATGATGGATTTGAGTTAAAAGTACCAACATCAGCAGAGTTCTATAACACAAAAGGTGAATTTATTTATATGAAGCCTGCTTATGTTACTCCAAAATCAGGTGATGGTGTTGTATTAGTGGGTAAAAGATTAGCTAAAGAAGGAGATAGGGGATATTTTGAAACAAAGGAAGAGGCTGATAGCGCTTATGAAAAATGGAAAAAAGCAAATTCAGGAAAGTCAGCTTCAGTAGAACAAGATCCCGAAACTAAAAAGTACATTATTGTAACAGGTGATGAAGAGTACATTCCTATTGGTAAAGGTTCAAATGCGCAAAAAAACTTAGCTAAATTTGAGGCTGAATACGGTTATAATTTGGAAGATGAATTTAAAAAGTTAGCTATAGAACTTGACAAAGCGGAAGGTACTAAACCTGGAACTTGGATGGATAGAGAGTTTTATGGAAAATCTCAAGGTACAGGAACTACAAGTGGTGAATCAAAAGATCAGCAAAAGACAACAGTGAAGGGAGGAAAATCAAGATAATAAAATATTTTTATGGGTGATATTAAACAAGCATTAAGAGATTTTGTAGCAACATCTAATAGTGGTAAATATGCCACTGAAGATGAAGTATTCGCTAAGTTTCCTGAATTTGATGGTTATGACAGACAACTATTAAGAGACTTTGTATCTACTTCCAATAGTGGTAAGTATGCTACAGAGGAAGAGGTGTTTGCTAAATTCCCTGAGTTTAATATTGATGTAAAAAAAAAAGACTCTTCTCAAGCTGGTTCTCAGAAAACCCAACCTACAAGTGGCTCAAAGCCTGCCCCATCTTCAAATAGATCATTCGCTGGTTCTATAGATTATTTAGGCCAAGCTCCTAAGTTTGGTGAGATTCCTGGTGTGCCAAAAGTACCTGGTACTGAAGGGGTTGTTCCTACCCAAAAGAAGGTTGAGCAAAAGCCACAGCAACAACAACCTAAAAGAACTATTGTTAGAGGGGAAGAGGCTGACCAAGCTATTGCTGAATCATTAACTCCGCAAGCTCCTGTTGCTGAATCTACTCAACCTGTTAAACCTGTAGCTCCAATGACTGTTGAAGAAGGTCAGCTACAAAAAGTTATTGAGCAAGAAAAAAATAAGCCTGCTCAATTTGTTAATTATCAAGATATTGAGAAATTATATTCAGATCCTGAAAATTCAACTAGGGATTATTTTTCAATGTTCTTAGATAACGCTAAAAAGTCAGAGAAGGGAGATGTTGAGTATGGTAAGAATCTAAGAGATGCTTATGCTGCTGAATTTATAGATCAGGAGTTTGAGAATGAATATAGATTATCTAGTGAAATAGATAATATAGATAGGAAGATGAGAACAGAATTAGCTTCTTTATCTGAAAAAGCTAAGACTGATCCTAATGCTGCAAATCTTCTTCAAACAAAAACTAACGAGTATCTATCTATAATCAATAAAAAGCAGAAGGAATTGGATTCTGCAAGGGAACAAAATAACCAAAGATTTAAGAACAGGATTGCTGAGATTGATAATCTATTCAGGACTGGAGAAGCTGCTCTTCGTGAAGACGCTTTGCTTGCTGAAAAGAATGAGTTGGTTAGAAAGATGAATTTGATAGAGCTAGCCAAAAATCCTAATAAATTAAAAGATAGTATTAGTAAGATGGAGTATGATAATATTCCTGGGGCTACAGCTCAAGATAAGCTAACTAACTATTTAAACTCAAGACTTACAGCATACGACTTGTTTTACAACGCTGATAAAGAGGCTGATTCTTTACCTCAAGAAATGAGAGGTGGCGTTAAAGATTCTTACTCAAAGTTAAAGTCAGAGTTGAAAGATTTATACTATCTAACATCACTAAGAAGGTATCAAAATGCGGAAGATAGACCAGGATTCTTTGAGGCGGCTGGTGAAGCGTTTTCAAAAGAGTTTTTAGATGGGGGTATAGACTTTTCTGATTCTCCTCAGATACATTCTGAAAATTTGCAGGCTATTGCTAAAAACGCAGGTATTGAATTTAGCCCTAAAGATAAGTCATATATTGAAACAACATCTGCTCCTGCCGATCCTTATAGTGGTGAATGGTGGGGTGATATGTTTGGTAATACTTTAGCTTTTGGTGCTAATATAGCTGTTACCGCACCTATTGGGTCAGGGGTATTAAAAGTTGGGGAGGGTATTGTTAAATCAACTCCTAAATTAATGAAGCTTGCTGAATATGGATTAAAAAGATATTCTAAATTAAGTAGTAATGGTCAAAAGATAACTAATGGAATTTTTAATTCATTAGATGAGGGTTACAACTTTGAGATGGCTAATCAGTTAATCTACGATGGGGAAAGTGATGAGCTTACATTTTTAACAGGTATAGGTGGCGCAGTAATGGCTGCCCCTGTTAATAAGTTGTTGAGTAAGACTGGCAAGTTGTTATTTGGTAAGTCTGACGAGGTTGTTGAAGCTGTAGCTGGAAAAGCTTACACAAGAGAAGAAGCTGCTGCATTAGAAGCTTTAGGAGCGCAAACGGATGATGTAAGAAACTTTCTATCAGGAGTTACAAAAGAGAATGGAGTAGACGACTACGTTTATATGCTTCAAGGTACTTTTGGTAATAAGGCTCCAGAGGCTATTAAGCAAATACAGAAAGTTGGGGCTGTTTTGATAGCTAGACCAACTGGTGAAACAGCTCAAGAAATGGGTGAGGAGTTGACTAGCATATATAAGCAAAGCGATAGTTTTGAAGCGTTTCAAAAAGAGTTCTCTAAAAGATTCCCTGACGCTGATGCTGCTACTCAATTTGTAGTAGCATCTTATGTTATGGGTTTGGGATTTGGTGCTGGTAATTATGTCGGAGATGTATTTACAGCTCAATCTAAAAAGTCTTTTGACCAACTACCTCCTGACCAACAAGAAATAGCCGCAGAAGCAATTAGAGAAGCTACTGAGGATATTAATAAGGCTGATACTGAAACCATAAACGAAATAGAATTGGATGAGGCTTCAAGACCTAAAACAAAAGAGGAGGAGGAATGGTCAGCTAAAGAGGGTGAGATTAAGCAAGGTATTGATAGCAACACTAAAAGGATTAATGAGTTAGATGGTTTAAAGAACCAAATTTATTCTAACTACAATATCACAGATCCTAAGACTGAGGACATATCTAACATTTCTGAAGAAGATGCTAGAAGATTAGAGATTCTAAATAGCGAGATAGATAAGGCTGATAAAGCTAGGATTAAAGATGAAATTGAATTGGAGTTGCATAACAAGAATAAACCTGCTGTTGAGCAATCCCCTGTAAACGCCATTCACGCTAAAGATTTAAAAAAAGAAGAAAATGCCATACCAGAGCCAATCTCAGAGAGCGTACTTCCACGCCAACAAGGAGAAACTACAGAAACAGGGGGTGAACCTCAAGGAATGGGACAAGGTGTCCAAGGGGAAAAAGCTCCCCAAGAAGGTCAAGAAGTCAGCCAAGAGAATGAATTAGATCCAGATTTAGCTAATATAGATCCTTTAATAATTGCAGCAAGGAATGGAGATGTAGATGCTCAAAACACATTGAATGAATATGGATTAGATTGGGAGCAAACTACTACATATAGATTTGTTGGAAATTCAGAAGTAGAAACATTATTGTCAAACAATAGAGTTGAAAGTAAAAGATTTGTTGATGCAGGGATAGATGTCACTACTTCCCCTAAAGTAACAAGTGCTTCAAATTCAGAATATAGAATTACTTTTAAAGAATCTTTTGATGTTAATAATGGATTGGGGAAAGTTAAAGTAAAAAGTAGAGAGGAAGGGGATCATAATCTAGAAAAAGGTAGAGGATATTCTTTAGAAGATGTAGCTAAAATAGAAAGATTAGATGAAAATGGTAATGTTGTAGAAACCTTATATGATGCAAAACAAAAATCTTTAGAAGGTAATCAAGAAGCTACCCAAGAGGGTGTAACCACATTAAATAAAGAATCATTCTCTGAGGATGTTACTCCAGAGCAAAAAGCTAAAGTAGAGGAGCAAAATCAGAAAGATGAGGATGAGTCTATTAATGAGATTTATGACTTTAATGATGAGATTAAGAGTGTTGGAACTAAAGAGCAATTTAAGCAATTCCTTAGATCACTAGCTCCTAAAGCCGCTTTTAGCCGAATAGCTTGGCATAATACAAAGAAGCCTGAATTAACACCAAGAGAAGGACAGTATTATACTAATACAAGAAAGAACGCTGAGGATACTTACAAGCAAGAGAATACATTCCCTGCTATAATATTTGGTAACAATCCTAAGAAGGCTACTTTTGATGAGGTTCAAGATGTTGATACGGAGGCAGTAAAAGGCTCTGGTAATGACATTGTAATCACAGATGATTTATCCCCTGCTATTGGGGCTGATATGAACTATAGGGAGTTCGTAACAACAAATGCTGATCAGGTTATTCCATTAGCTACTAAAGAGAATATTGATGCGTTTAAAGCGTTTGTAGAGCAACAAAAGGCTTCAGAAAAGGATATTACAGATAATAAATTATCTAACGTAGAAGAAACGGCTAAGGCGTTGGAGGGGGTGGATGTAACAAGTTTAGAAGATAAAATTGAAGGTATAGTTTATCATGGCACAAGCTATGATATACAAAAGCCAACTATTGAGAAGTATGGTCAAGTTCACGAAATGGGAGGTATGCTTGGAAGGGCTGTATATTATACACCATCTAAGTCAGAAGCAGAATATTTTGCGGACTTGTCATTAAACAAGAATAGTGGAGGAGTAAAGAAAATAATATCAGGTTTATTGAAAGCAAAGAACCCAGTATTTGTTAGTGAATTAATAGATAAAGTTCCCAATGATATTTTAGATAAATGGATAAGAATCAAAAATACATATATAGGCAGTGCAAAAGATTTGAAACAAAGGGCAAAATTAGAAAATAATGAGAAATCGTTAGTTTCTTTTTTATCAAAATTCGGGGATATTTCAGGACTCGCAAAAATGAACAGCAATGACGCTGTTATGTGGGGGTATGAAAAAGGTAAGCCAAACGAAATAGCTATCGTAGATGATAACTTGGTTGAAACAAACAAGCAAAAAATTATCTCCGAAGCCTACCACAAAGCTAAAGCAGATGGAAGTAATCCTGAATTAGTCCAGGCTGTAGAGGAGTTATTAGGGAAAAAAGAAAAAACAACCCCCACTGAAACAGTACAGGCTCAAGAAGTTGACCAAGAGGTAGCAGAAACATCAGAGTTTACAGAGGAAGAAACTCAATCAGCTATCAAAGAATACGAGGATATTATGAGTAAGCCTGGTATTGACAAACTAGACGCTAAAAGAGAATTTATTGAAAAATATGGTGCTTTAGGTGAAAGAGTTGTTGATATAGATAGTAACTTTGACAATATTCTAGATAAGCTAGGAGCAATCAAGACTTGTACAATAGAAATTATTAGAAAATAAAAAATATGAAAGCAGAAATTATATCAGCGGATGCTGCTGGGCAGTTGCTTCAAGCATTGGAAAAGGAGATGTACGCAAGCCATCTTTACAGACAGTTTGCTACTAAATGTCAATTCTTAGGTTACTTTGGAACTCAGTCATTCTTTTTACATGAAAGTAATGATGAGCTTACTCATTTCCAGAAGCTTGTAGACTTCCTTAATGATGTTGGTGTTGAGGCTATGATGCCATCTACTCCTGAGATTAACGAGGCTCCTGAGTCTTTGATGGAGATGTTGAAACAGGCTTTTGAAACAGAGAAGAAGCTCCTTATGTTCTATACTGGAATATACTCAATGGGAGATCCTATTGTTCAGCAGGCTATCTTAGAATTTATTGAAATTCAACGCAAGGCTGTTGGGGAGTATGGAGATTTGATTGCTCGTTTAGAAATAGTAAAAGACGATACTTGCGGATTGATTATCTTTGACCAAGAAATGAAACAATAATGGCTAAGAAGAGAGTTTGCACCATAAGAATACCTTTACCTGGGGGTAAATTTATAGAGTTCCAAAATGAGCAAGAAGCTAAGGCGTACTTAGCTGCTGGTGGTATTGAAGAATTAGCAAAGACTATTGGTGTTGAACTCCCTATTAAAAAAGTATCTAGCAGAGCTTTAGAAAGAGCAAGGGTATCTGCTACTAAAAAGATGCAGTCAGCATTGTTGCAGAAGGCTATTGTTTCAGAGCAATTAAAGACTTTAAAATCAGCGGCTAAGGGCGTTATAGCAAATCTTGAAGATAAGATCAAGATGCTTAATAATAACCTTAAATCCGTGTTGAAAACGATAGAGAAGGAGGGTAGTAGTTCTAGTAAGATAAAACTACAATTAAGGGATGTTGCTAACAAGTTCGTTCAAGATGCTGATTTGAAGAGAAGGGTATCTCCTTCCGTACTGAAGGTTATATCAAATAAGATTGCAGGTATTAAAACCCAAGAGCATTTAGATAACTTTGAGGCTTTTATAAACAAGGTTGTTTCAGATTCTAAGTTTGAGGCTGCGTTAGAGAATATTGAAAAGAACAAAAAAGGGGCTAGGAAGCGCAAGGTTAATAGATTTACCAATCAGCTTAGGGAATTTGCATCCCTACCTTTATTTGACGCTGATGGCAACCAAACGCTTACTGACGAGGAGTTAGAGGCTTATTCAGAGGCTTTAAAAGAATTGAATACAGCCACACCTAACCCTATGGCAATGTTTAAGGTATTGTCTAATGGTAAGACTTTATTTGATACAGTTTTAGAAGCTAAGGCTGTTGTTGAGGCTACTAATGAACTTGCTAAGCTAATTAAACTTGATAGGGATGCGGCTTCTAAATTTGTTGAAATATTAAAGGATATAGATGCTTTATTTAGCGTTAGCGCATTGCAATCATTTGATGGGTATTTGAAGTTTAGAAATAAAATGACTCAGGCTCAAAAGCTACTCAATGACCTTTATTCTAATGAACTAATTAGTGAAGATGACTACAATAAATACTCTGATGATTTGTTCAAAATGAATAAAAATCAAAGGCAGTATGAGCAGAAGTATGAGAATGAGATAAAAGCGTTAAAGGATATATCAATAGCTAGAATTAAGGATAATCTAAATAATGTAGATGATTCCGGTATGACTACTACTGAAAAGGAGGTTTTAGCTAATTTAAAGAGGATTGTTAATAACTTCCCTGAATATCTTAAAGAATTACAAGTAGAGGATTTAATAACGCTTGAGAGAGTTTCTGATGTGGCTTTAGATGGATTTTTAGCAGAATCTCAAGCTAATGCTATTTTAAGAAAGGCTGAGGTGAAAGGTCAAGGTGTTGTTAATAAGTTGAAAGGTCCTATAGCTAAGTTAAAAGAGAAGTTTTCATTTAGTAATTGGGCTGAAAATTTAAAGAATATACTTCAGTTAAACGAGGTTCAAAACTATGAAGGTATCTTAGGTATAACAAAAGATTCTTCAATATTTAAGTTTATATTAAATCCAACTGACGTTGCTATATCATCTATGAGGCGTTTTCAAACAAAGCTTATGAACGCTTACATGGATAAGATGCCTAAGATTAAGAAGAAAGACGTTCTTAAAAATAGGTATTCAGCAGGTATGCTTGCTCATTTCTTGGAGCATGGTTTTAATAGTTCAAAGGCTAATAAGCCTGCAATAGATTATATTGGAGAGCAGCTAAAGAATGAGGATGTAAGAAGAATTTATAAAGATAATGGAGACCTTGAACTTGTTGAAGAGATATACAATTCATTTTTATCTAATCCAAGCTTCTTAAAAGATGGTGTTGATCCTGCTAAAGCTACATTTGGAGATTTAGATTACTCTAAAATATATGAAGCTTTTAACTCACCAAATGCTTCAAGTATATTTGACGCTAATGTATTAAAAACATATCAAGCCGCTAGGGATACTTTTAATGAAACAGCTCCTTATGGAGTTGCTGCTAATTCATTAAGAAATATAAATGGTATGGTGAATGATATGTACATTCCACATAGCTATTTATATGACGCAGGTTCTGGAATGAGTGATGCTGTTCCTTCATCAGGTAATAATAAATTAAGCACTCGTGCCGGATCTACATACGAAAGGATTTCAGAAGTACCATTAGCTTCTAAGGCTATTAATTTCAACATGGATTCTCTTGTGATGGATCATGTTTCTGATGTTTCTAAGGATTACTTTTTAACTAAAAGACTAAAAGAGCTTAATGAGATTGCTAGACAATTCAGAGAAGATCAAGACACTCCAACAGGGGAGTCAAAAGTTTTAGGTGTTATTATTAATAATGAGAAGTCTAGAATGAACTTTGAGCTTAACAAGAACTCGGATGCTTTAACTAAAGCTATGTCTAAGTTCAGTTCAGCAACATCATCTAAATTATTGATTGGAACTAGGGTTATAGCTGAATTATTAACAAATACAGTTCAGTTATCTATTGCCGCTTTTAAAAACCCAATAAACTTGATAAGAACAGGTATGGGTAAGGATAAGTCAAGAGCGCAAAAAGTAATGGAAAAAGTTGGTAGCCCATTACTTGAAAAGACTAGATTTAGATCAGCGCAAAACGTGCATTTAGAAGGAGGTGAGATATTAAAGACTGAGAACAATTTAAGAAAGTTAAATGAATTTGTAAATGGTTTAACAGATGGATTGTTTTCTAGTGCTATTTGGTTTCCTTCATTCATTGATGAATTTGAAGTGTTGACAGGTGAGAAATGGAATGATTCATTCTTGAATGATGATAAGTATTTTTATGCTATAAAAGAAGCTGGGGCTATGGCTGATAAAGAGCTTCAGTCCGTTTTAAGAGGTGCTTTAAAAGCTCAATCAAGACAAAAAGTTTTAGCAGGTATATATATCCCATACGCTAATAAATTTTTAGGGAAACCTGTTGACTCTGACTCAGCAGCAGGTATATTCTTAGGATTCTTTAATGGTTATCTATTTAATGACTTTCAACAGGGTATTATAGGTAGTAGAGAGATAGCGAGTGGTCAATTTGGTAAAGGAACTAGAAAAATAATGCGTGTTACTGCCGCTTTAGTTTCTTATTCAGTATTTGCTGCTCTTGTTAAAAACATGACATTAGCATTTCTTGGTGATGATGATGAAAAAGAGAAAGCAAAAGAGCAATTAAAAGCACTAAATTCTGCTGAAGGGGTTAAGGATTTTGTTATAAAAAGCGTTGTAGATGGAATTGTAACATTCTGGTCCTCATCTCAAAATGCTGTTGGTAGAATATTATTGAATTTTGGACTTAATTACGCATACAACTCTATTGAAGATCCTAAATTAAAAAAGGATGTAGAGGATATGATGGATAGAATGTACATGAGACCTATCAAATCTAAGAAAGATGTTTATGAGGCATTTGTAGGGGCGCAATATAAGGAGATTTCAAACCTAGTTTTTAACGAATTAGAGGCTATGGCTGGAAAACAGAATGTTAGCGTAACTTCTTTGATAACAAGGCTTGGAGAGCAAATGAATCTTAATGACGGTAGAGATTTAACTCCAGAAGAATATGAGATGGCTCAATTATTATCAAGCTTGGTTTACATGGGTAATCTTGTAGCTATGACTCAATTTGGTGGTTATATTCCAGGAACTAAAGAGCTTAAAAATTACATGGATGTTCAGTTGGAAGATGCTACAAGTATTGGTGGTAGAGCTATATGGGATAGTGTTAATATGACTCCTGTTAAAGAAGTGTCTATTTCAGATCCTCAATTTACCAAAGAAAGAAATGCAGAGTTGTCAGAACAGGCTACTACAAAGATGATTGATTTAATGAATCAAAGAAAGCCTGAGATTGAAGATTTAATTAAGTCCGGTAAAATTACTGACGCTAGAGTGAAGTTGAAATTAATGCAGGATGAGGCTAAGATAATGACTTATTTAGAGAATGGATTGCAGGGTGGTATTCCAAAATCATCAGCTTTGGATCAGTTATTCAAGAAGGATATTGAAACGAATAAGAAGAACTTATTATCTGATGAGGAAGTTAATGACGCTTTAAATAATTCAGATTCAAGAGTTCAATCTTTATTCAGATCTGTATACGCTCAACAATATGCGGAAGATAAAGCTGGAAGTGAATTGTTAGGTCGTTCTTTTGAAGAACCTAAGCTAGAGGACTTTGGATTAAGAGCAGTGATTGAGGATGGTAAGATAATAAAGTACGAGGAAATTAAATAAAAAGTCCAAAGATTAATTAATACTTACTGACTTATATTTGCAATATGAGCAAGGTTGTTCATTTCATACAGGACCATATAAATACGACTGACGTGGCTTTAAAAGGAACAGGTGGACTAATAGCTTCTGTAATGCTTTCTGTACCATCATGGTTAGAGAGTCTTGAGGCTACATTAAGAATCGTTTCCTTGCTTGGCTCTATTGCTGTCGCTATTTTTACTTGTGTTGTGATGTACAAGAAGCTCACAAAAACAAAGTAAGCAATGAAAATAAGTATTAAGTATCCTAATCCTTTAACAGAGGAGCAGGAGGTATTGAACGACATTTGTTCTAAAATCGAACAGACCATTGTTCTAAAATCAAACAAGAGCCAGGGTAGCTTCTACTCAGCAACAGCTAGTTTTAGCGAAGAGGGATCAAGGGAATTTGTAGGGTACGCTGAGAGGGATGGTTCTGAACTAAAGACAGTTCTAAAGGCTCAGATTTGCGCTGTTGTAAATCTTTTAAAATCAAATGGTTACGATGTAGACTTTCTACTATCATCAAATAAAAATGAGGAAGTTAAGCCCAATAGAAAGGTTGAGACTATCAACCGCTACTTTATCACTTCTGCTCCTGATGTGGATTACGCCATCAAGGAGTTGGAGAAGATGGGGATTGACACGACTGATATTAAGAACTATCGGGACGATCTTATGAGTAATGGGGAGAGGCTGACTAAGAATAAGTTAGCTGAGTTTATGTTCCCTGCACGTTCCAAGACTGTTATCTCTGTAGAGAAGGAAGAGAAGAAACGCCCTGCAAAGAGGGTAGAGCCTGTGGTGGTAAAGACTTATGAAGGTGGTGTTAGGGATGTAGTAGATGCTGATAATATACTTCAAAAATTGAAAGAGGTGGGTATTGATGGAAAAACATATAATACTTCGCCTTACTTTTCTGAGTATAATTCATTAACTTTGTTTTCACTATACGCCTCTGAAGATGAGGTGAATAACTTAATAGAATGGCACAAGTAACGGCTATCATAACTAAGATCATAATGGACGAGGATTACCACGTCTATTTCTACGATCAATACGGTTATGTTGTTCAGACCTTGCAGACAGATACTTATGTAGAGGTTGTTGGGAGTTACTTGGTTTGTGGTAGTAATGGGGACAGTATTAAGTTCTATGCTAACACAGTTGAGTTAATAGAAGGCCCTACATTCTCTCAGTCATACACTCCACTTTCGGCAGGATTTTATCAGCAGGGTAGCCAATACTTTGAGAGGCTGTCTGCTATGTACGACTACATAAAGACAAACGTAGTCAATGTTGTTGTACGTGATATTTCCGCACTACAATTTAGAGATGGGACTACTCAGACTACTGCCGCTACTGGTGGTGGTGGAAGTGGTACTGTTACTAGTGTTGGATTTACAGAGGGTACAGGGATAGATATCACAGGAACTAACCCTATTACGACATCCGGGACTATAACCATCACTAACACAGCTCCGGATCAGGTGGTTACACTAACGGAGGGTACTGGTATAGATGTCACAGGTACATATCCAAACTTTACGATTACCAACACTCAAGACGTTTCAGGTTTTGTTCCTTACACTGGGGCTACCGCTGATGTAGACCTTGGGGTTCATAAATTATCAGCAGACGCTGTAGAGTTTAGTTTAACTCCTACTAATTTGCCAGGTGCAGGACAGATAGCTTATGACGGAGCTACAGGCTCTTTGTCTTATCTAATGAACAGCTCAGATGTTGTTTGTCATATTGGTCAGCAGTTGTTTGCTTATGTAAAAAACGCTGAGGCTGTGACTATAACAAAGGGTCAGCCTGTTTATCTGTATCAAGCTTCAGGCAACAAAGCCACTGTTAAGTTGGCTTACAACACTTCAGATGCTGGATCTGCTAAGACTTTAGGTCTTGCTGCTGAGGATATTGCGTCTAACCACAACGGATTTGTAATATGTCAAGGGGTTATTTCGGGGGTAAACACCGGTAGCTATAACGAAGGAGATACTCTATATCTAGGGGCTACAGCAGGCACATTGACGGCAACTAAGCCTTACGCCCCAAATCATTTGGTTTATATTGGGGTAGTTGAGAAGGCTAACAATGGGGCAGGTCAGATATATGTAAGGGCGCAGAATGGTTATGAGATGGATGAGCTTCATAATGTTGACGCTTTAAATCCAAATGATAAAGACGGATTGTTCTACAACACAAGCACATCTTTGTGGGAGCATAAGCAGATATCAGACGTATTAGGATACACTCCAGGTCAGGGTACTGTAACCTCTATTGCTACATCATCTCCATTAACAGGAGGTACTATAACCACATCAGGAACCATTGGTATTGATCAGGCAGACGCCACTAAGGGTGGTTATATTAGTGCTACAGATTGGAATAAATTTAATGATAAACAAGATCCAATAACCTTAACAACGACAGGAACTTCCGGAGCTGCTACTTTAGTGGGTAGTACTTTAAATATCCCTGAGTATTCAGCAGGTTCTGCATTATCAAAGTCATTCATTGGAGTGCTTCAAGGTGCAACTGTTGCATTGAGTTCTACCACATATGGCACGTTCAATTATAGCACATTTAACACAAATGAAAACGCACGTATAATGGTCATTCCAAATGCGTGTACATTATCAAATTTTTACGTGCGAATTTTCACGGCACAATCGGGTACGGGTTCACTTGTATTTACTGTTAGAAAGAACGCAGTTGATACAGCTGTGGTGGTAACGATAGCGGCAGGTAGTGCTGCCAATACAGAAGCAAATAGCGGTGCGTCATCCGTTTCATTAAGCGCAGGTGATGATTGCTCAATTAAGGTGGTAAATAACGCAACGGCAACGAGTGCGGCTGTACATAACACATCAGCTATGATAACCATATGAGATATCAGATAATAAATAAAGGGGAGTTGCAGATACTTGAGGTCATTGGTCACAATATCTTTTTCGGATGGGATATGTCCGATGATTACATTGATTTCAGAAATGCTTTGGGAGTAAAAGGTATTGATGCCTTTGTGGACTTGCTTATAGCCGATTCAAACACAGCCTTCACTATTTTCACCCAACTCTAAGTTTTAATATTTATTCCATTTAAGGGGAATAGGTGTTTTATTTTCGTATTTTAGCACATAAATTCAATAATTATGGCTAATAACGCTTTTAATTTCAAAGGTATCTACGATAAAATTGCAGGACTTCTTAAAAACTCAGCTATTGTTAATGCTGGGGAATACACTCCTAATCAAAATGACTATGTAGCTATCTATAAGGATGTGATTAATTCACCCGGTACTGCTACTGATACCATTACAGTTAAACAATATGTTTCAGTTACAGACATCGGCACAGGTGGTGGCGGTGGTGGTGGAGGAACTATGAGTAGTTTTGAAATTTCCGGAGCAGGTGGTGTGTCTATATCATTAAACGGAGGTGCTTACACTGAAGATCCAATTATTGTTGAAAACTTAGATGGGTTATCTATTAGCGCAACATCAGTCCCATCAGGATTGAATTGGGAAGGACCTTATAGCTCTTTAACCACATATCAATTAAATGACGTTGTTTCTAATGTTGATCCTATTTCAAATCTTTATTCAACTTGGCTTTACATAAATAATACCCCTGCTGCCGGTCAAGCTCTACCTACCAATCCAGATACTTATAATACTTATTGGGCGCAGTTAGGAACTCAAGGGCCTCCCGGAGCAACAGGAGCGCAAGGTCAACCTTCTGCAACAGCTACTTTTGGATTTGTTCCAAAAAACACAAACGGTGCTAATGTTGGTATTCTTGTAGCTGGAAATGTTGGTACAGCAAATAATGATATTGGTAAAGTTTTATTGGTTAATAATTCAAGCACAACTACTGTTGCTGATGTTACAATTCAATTAAACACTAATGGGGATGGTTCAACGGCTGCTGGTTGGCCTTATAATTCTCAAATAACGGTCATTAATATAAGCCCTGAAGCAAATGCCGGTGTTAGAGTAACCGCTGCTAATGGTGTTGATCTTAGGTCTGCTGACGGAGCGCAATACTTGAGAACTCAGTATAGTACTTGCTCTGTAGTTAGAAGATCAGCTAATGAGTATTTCATGTTCGGTGACTTAACTAATATTGCTTAATCATGTTTGCAGCAGGTAGTGTAAAAGCGTCTAAATGGGGATGGGATTATAAGGGTTATACAGTTAAGTATGACGCTAGTTATTCTACGGTAGGAGGAACTGTTGGTGCTTGGAGTCCTTTGACTTTAGCTCCTAATGGTTTTTATTATGCACTACCTAGAGTTTGGACAAAAGATGGGGGTGCTGCTGCTAATGATGTTTTATGTTTTAAACCTGGAAAATCAAATAACAAAGATAATAAATGGGAGGCTGGGCAAGTATTTTTAATACCTGGTTCTGGAGGTAAAAGACCTGCATTACCTTCTTTGTTTCCAAAAACATTAGCTTCAGAGCAATTTAGATTCCCATCAAAAGGAGTTTTATCTCACGGTGTTATTAATGGTGTAACGAATGGGTTTATATACTTTTTTGGTATGCTTGAAAAGTCTTATGTAAGATTAAGACCTCAATTAGATCCAGATGCAGACCCATTAACGGCAACAGAATGGGATGTTATTAATTACAATGACACAACTCCGCAAATTGACAATGTTACTGATGGGGCAAACGGAGGTTCTTATTATTCAGGTGGTGTTTTAGGTCAAGATGGTTATATATATTTAATACCATCCCCTGTTTCTGCTACTAACAACTACACTAGTATATATAAGCAAAAAACTATTAGAATAGCTCCAAGAAATACATCCTTAAATCCTACAAATGAAGATGTAATTCAAACAGGGTATTATAATGCTTCTAATTTAGCTACTTGTTTTAATAAAAACTCAGCACCAAGACCTTACGCTTATGGCGTTGATTCTACAGGTGTAGAGCTTACAATTCCATCTGATATAACATTGTCAGCGTATATAGGTAATGGCAAGTCATTATCTAACGCTATTGTACACCCAAATGGCAAGATATATTTGTTTGGAGGTAATTCAAAAAGAATTTATATATTAGACCCTACAAAGTGGGGAACATCTTCTGAGATTTATACTAATAATAATATTTACATACCTAATTTATTAACAGGTAATCCTAACAGAGGATGGCATGGTAATAGTTACACAGCAACATTAGAGAAGTTAAAGACTGGTCAGGATCCTGATACATTAAAAATATTTTTTGCATTAGGTGATGGTAACGGATCTGTAACAAACGACACTACTAAAAAGTACACATCAGCTATTGCTTTTGATCCGGTTACTGAAACATTTGATGCTAGTTTTTACGATAATGCAACAAATGAAGGTATTACATTGATGCCAAACGCTACTCAAGGTGTTGGGCCTAATTCATCTTCATTTATTCACTTCCCTAATGGTCATATATTACAAGCTACATCATCTTCAGCAACTGGTGTAAACACTTATTCAAAACTATTATACATAGGTCAAAATGATGAAACTAAATTTATAGGACCTGTAAATAGAAATATATTATCGTACACAGAAAAGACTAACTTGTATGAAACATATACTCATGCGGCAGGTCAGGCAGGTTGGGGTTCATCAACTCCAGGTATCAGTAAATCTTTAGGTAAAACCATATACTCTAGTATTTGGGGAGCTTGCGAGATAACAAGTGTAAAAGGGTTCTACCCTAACATTAAACATTTTAGCTATACTGATGATGATTCTGCGATTTATGATATCCCATCAGATTTGAGTACATTACCAACGTCATTGTGGAACGCTTACTTTAACAAACCTAGATAGTATGTCAGAGAAACTAAGCAAATATGTATCGTTGTCTGAGGTAGTACACTCGGATAATGCTAAGAGATTAGATATTGACAATAGTCCAACCGAAGAGCATAAGGAAAACTTAAAGACTATCTCTATTGAAGTATTTGACAAAGTGAGAGAGTTCGTTGGAGGACCATTGTTTATCAGCTCAGGCTACAGAAGTGAGGCTTTGAATAAAGCTACTCCTGGCGCATCAAAGACATCTGATCACTCTACCGGATGTGCATTGGATCTTGATTGCGATAGATTTGAAGGTAAGAAGAATAGTGAGATATTCAACTACATCAAGGACAACTTAGAGTTCAAGCAATTAATTTGGGAGTTTGGGAACAGTGTAGAACCAGATTGGGTTCACGTTAGCTACAAGAAGGGAGCTAATAAGAAGCAGATACTTCGTGCTGTTAAGAGAAACGGAAAAACAATTTACGAGATATGGAAGTGATAATGCCAATGGTAGCTATAGTGGCTGCTATAATAACCTTTGCAGTTTATATAGTAGACATAAAGTTAGATAAGGAAAATGATTAAGTTTATTAAGAACATACTAAGCGCAGAATCTCCAGAGTCTTCCAAAAGACTTGCTGCTTTTTTATCTTTGGTATCTGTAATCATCATGGCCTTCCTAGCAACCTTCAACAAGAACTGGGTTACTCCTGAGTTCATGTTTGACGCATTGTGTCTAATTGCAGGAGGGGGTCTTACACTAACGGTAATTGAAAAAATCTTCAACAAAAATGGAAAGTAAAGTTGACTATAAGTGGTTTGTTACTATCATTCTTTTAGGCTTCTGCATATTCTTGCAATACTCTACAATGAAGAAGATTCCTAGTATGATCATGACCGATCCTTTGTTTCAAGCCTTAATAGATAACAAGGCTAAGATGGATTCCATTCAAGATAACATAGACAGTCTAAACAGAGCGCAGTCTATTATCGAAAAGCAGATAAATGAAAATTACAATGACTATGTTACGAACATTAATAATTCTTATTACAGCACTGACTCTATCAAGTTCAGGAACCTGTCAGATGACCTCGACTCCATGGACAACCTCTGGAGAAAAGGATACTACATCAAGTATTAACGCTCACCAAGCATTTCTTATTTCCGCTACGTTTAAACGCATGATCTACCTTGACGCTAAGGTTGAGTCGTTATTGAAATATAGTGCGATAGATAAGCAGAAAATAAGCGAATACAAGGAGGTTATATCTATTCAAGACAATAGCATCCAACAGCTAAACAAATCACTACAGGAAACTCAAAAGCTACTTATCGAGGAAGAGAATAAAAAGAAGATGTGGAGAAGGTTGTGTCTTATCCCATCAGGAATAATACTTGGGGTAATTGCATTATCTCTATAACACAAAAGGACCGAGTTTCCTCAGTCCTTCGTGAACAATTAAATCAACAAGTAAATCAAACAAACAACTTCACAAATCTAAACACATTAATTGTTGAAAGTCAAATTTAGTTTTCACTTCTTTTCCTCTAAATTTAAACTTGTTTTATATTCTTTAATTATTTCTGTGATTTTTGCTAACTCCCAGTAAGGGGTAGTGGCTACTTCCTCTACAAACTCTAGCATCTCCTTAGTGATACCGGTCATAATCTCAGAGTCATTAATATCCCATAGAGCCTTGATTGCTCCCCCATGTTCTTTCTCTATATGAGCCACGGTTCTCTTTAAAAGATTCTTTGTGCTGTTTCTGTTGAACCATGTTATATTCTCGCAGTTATCAGCAGCGTATATCGTTATATGCGCCCACATTAAGAACTGTAGTACATGGATCTTCTCCTTCTCGTCTTGCGTCATTTCAATCATTTGTCTAGGATTTTTTTAAGATCAGGTTTGTAATACTTTTCGCTTTTAAGAACCTTCCCATCATTTCGGTAGATAGGCTTTCCATTCTCATCTAGCTTACTCATGTTAGATCCGTGAACCTCGTCAAAGAAATCCTCTAACTTATCCTGCAATCCAAACTCTATTGCTGTACCAAAGAGAATGTATAGGCAGTCAGTAATAGCATCAGCTACCTCTACAATATCCTTGTTACTCCAAGCCTCGTGAAGCTCTAACACTTCCTCTTGCAATAATCTCTGACGCAATACGCATCTGTCTAGCGGTGGGAAACTTGCTCCCTCTCCAATTAAACCTCCAAAAGCCTTTTGAAAGTCCTCTACTTGTTTTAGTTGTTTTTTCATTTTATCACTTGTTTAATTATTTCCCATTTGTTTTTAAATTCCACTCTGTTAAATCTACCTGTATTGTAGTTGAACATCCAAGCCTCCATATACTTCGACCAGGTTTTGTAGTTACATATCCTGCAACACTTTACTCTTCCCTGATCGCTAGGACGTTGGTATTTCATCTTGTCCTTACCGAACATGAACAAGGGGAATTTGCGGTTACATCCAAAACACTTTTTCATTACTCACAACTTTTTAATTTTAATCGTTCCCATTGTTCCGCTAGGTAAAGCTGGAGAAGAATACACATTATTCCAGTCATGGTCCATAGCTAATTGGTATAGCATCGTCCTTGATATTTGATAGCAGTTACCAATAAACTCAGTACCATCATATCCAAAGCTTTGATTATCTGCAAATGTAGGGAGTAATATTCGTTTAGCTTGTCTTAACAACTCTTCAACTTCATCACGTCTTTTTATTTGCTCATCAAATGGTAATCCTCTAACCATCTCTTCGATAGTATTTCGTAATCGCCATTGACCAGAAGCAAATCTTCCAATGTCATCAAGGCAATCAATGATTAGTCGCATTTGATCTTCTGATAACTCTATTTGATATTTGTTACTCATTTGTCAGCGTTTATGAAGTATAAGCACGTTCCGTCTGACTCAGGTTCAAATGCAGCGTATGATTGCCTATAAGGATTAGGCGGTGCTGTAAACCTGTAACACTTCTCCGACAATGGGCAGAGATAGTTTTTACATAATGAAATGTCTGGCATTTTATTTTGTTTTTAAGTTTAAAATTAACACCCGAAGGTGTGCCGTCTATTCCGAGCTGTCAATCGACTTCGAGTATTCGATCAGTAGCATACCACTACACTATCTATCGAGGGCAGTGACACCCCATAGACCTTGTGGCTTCTATGTCACTCATACCACAACAGTTCATTTGCAGTCAGGACAGGTACGACCCTGTAAGTAATGGGAGTTCCTCAACCTCTCCTCTGTGTTCAGTGACTTTGTGTCCTGCCCTTTGTTTTATACTTTGGCATCAATTGCCACCTGACTATGTTTGAGGATGAGAAGTCCTCAGTGTTGTGAGACTCGAACACTTAGTCTCAGTTCTTTCTAATATTCCTTTCTCAAGGGAACAACACGTTTGACCACTGGTGGGATTCGAACCCCAAAGGCTTTTGCTAGCCACCCTCCTGTTCGTCCGTTCCAACGTAACTTTCAACAGTGGTTTTTAATCAATAGGGGGATTGCAACATCCCTTGAACAGGTACTCCTATTGAAGTTTGTAGTCAGGACAGGATTCGAACCTGTACCATTTATTTGGAATCGAACCAAATTGCGCTGCGTCTACCAATTCCGCCACCTGACTATTTTTGACTCAATTGTTTATCCTTATGTTGGGTTTCCGTTGAGTCATTACCTCCCAAATTTGTAGTCAGGACAGGATTCGAACCTGTATTGTTATCAGTGCTTATTGCTAATAGCGTCTACCAATTCCGCCACCTGACTATTTTTTATCTTTTAAGTTTCTTCAATAAGCCATTAAAGAATTGTCTCACGGACTTTTTTGGTTTACGGCTTCTTTTCAATTCTTCCTGATATTTTATCACCTCTATCGCTTCATTAAAGCTAATAGATTCTCCCTTTCGAGCTTTATCAGATATTTTTTCAAGTCTTTCTATTTCCATATTCTTTTATTTTTAGTAGTCAGGGCAGGACTCGAACCTGCAGTTGTTTGAATTTACCCCCGTAGGCGTACGTCTACGCGAACTTCTTCGATAACGGGCGCGTCTACCAATTCCGCCACCTGACTATGTTTGAGGATGAGAAGTCCTCAGTGTTGTGTAGTTACAAAGTATCGCTTATGTACCATTCGGTAGCTCTACCTGCCTCAACTCTTTCTCAAGGAGCAACACATGGTTTTTGTTTAATTAAGTATTGAAGACAAGTAAATTCCTAGGTAGCTGCCTGTAACTGATCCTGCAACATACCCCAACCATTGGTGTATAGCATCTTCACTACGAGCAATTTTCCTAATGACAAAGAATGATAGAGATGCTAACATAAAGTCTGTGATAGCAGCTTCATGGTAGTCAGTTGCAGCTACTGCTCTAAAATTTATACACAACAAAGAGTAGCTAATAATCTGAATGCAAAACAGCAGTAAGGCTTCTTTAAACTTTTTCATAGCTCAAGGTTCTCTACTATGTGCTGAACAAGCAACGCATGCATTTCTACTGAATTAACCTCTTTGTACTCAAGGATATCATAAGCAGCTCCTACTATAACTCCTATGATTTGTCCTAATGGCGCACCATAATTAATCACAAGAAGGTTTTTTACTCCTTCATCAGTGTGCCACTGTCTAAATCCTACCGTCAACTTTGATAACTTAACAGCTTCTTCAGGAACTTTACTACTTTGAATAAAATGTTTAATGTCCTCTTCTATTAGTTCAGCAGATTCATTTTTGATAACTCTTAAGTCTTGATGTAAGAGTTCTAGTGTAATTGTTTTCTTCATATGAATTGGTTTTAAAAGTTTAAAGGTTGCCTTTTTGAACGACGTCGAGAAGGCTAACTCTATCTCCTATACGATGAGAACGGAAGCAGTGTGCAACCTGACGGTTCATCCGGTATGCAGTCCGTGTTTTACGATCCCTTGATCAACAGGGCTAATCTTTTTCTACAACTTTCAATCCCCACATTAGGTCAACCCATTTCATCTGATCAACCGATTTTCTCTTGCTCCACCTCAACTTAGTTCTTAGCAAGTTAACTGAAAAGTCAACCCACTTATCTCTCTGCTCTTGAGTCATTGTGTATCTTGCCCACCATCCATCCTTCTCCTTCAACAAATCTTCATAAGATATATCATGTCCAGCTATGCTCATCATCTCCATGATGATTTCTTTGTATGCCTCATCAATTTTGTTCATCTATTAAAGTTATTGCTCGTTTCAAATACATTGCCTCGTCAAGAACCTCCTCGTATGCGTGCTGTAACCAGTCTCTTAAATTAAGGTCCTTCCTATCCACAGTTGTCTTATACTTACCAAGACCTCTCATCTCCCTTAGCTTCAAGTCATCCATCACAGCAGTCAATGTAGCGGATGGAGTTCCATACTTCAACTCGTAGAAACCATTCACAGCTCTCTCGTGTATACCCTCCCAAAATGCTCGGTCCGGTGCTGCATCATCCCAGTCAAAAGCTAACTCCAATGCAGTAGCTAAGTCACCTGTGCCAAATCTAAGCCTCTTGTCATTCGTGTTCTTGAGAGCCATCTCTCTTAAACCATTGTCTGGAAGAAGGTCAAACCACTCCCTGATTGTTTTTATTTTACTCATAAGATTTAATTGTTGACGCAAATATAGTTCAGAATAAATAATTCTGAAAATAAATTCGATAAAAATTATTAACAATTTAGCTTTAGTATCTCCTCGATACAGAATTGAACCTGCTTTTGGTTCTTTGGGACGAACAATAGTGGCGCATCTTTCTTACCACTCATCCTCTTCTTAAACATCTTCCAAACGTATGGGAACCTTTCATTTGCGAAGCCCTTACATTCTAAGAACCAAGACTCATCTTTGGCTACGAAGTCAGGGGTGTATGTTATGGGTAGGACTTTCTTCATCCCTTTGTTTTCAAGATCAGGCTTCTTACCTACCTGCTCCCAAGTATCTCCTGGGTATGTGAACCCTGGGAATATCTCGTAGCTTCTTGGCTCGTAATCAAAATCCAACCCTGCCTCTTTTAGCTTCCTGTATGTGAACGCTTCAAGTTGGGAGGCGAACTTAATACCATCTACAGATTGCTTGGTTGATTTAATCTTACCTGATGTACTTCTCTTTGTGAAGCTTCTCTTTACTACGCCCTTGTATGTAGCCTTAGCTTTTCTTGGCATTAAGAAATGTATTTGTTTATGATTGCTTTCATCTCCTCAAGCTTCTCTTCTGATGCAATCTTGTGGAATAGATCAGTTAACCTTGATACCAATATACCAACCGGATCTTCTTCAAACTTAATCCACTCAGGGAATACCATATAAACATTACCGTCTATGTTCCTAACGTATGCTACGGTGTTGCTATTGTATACTCCCCAATGCAGAAAATATCCAGACTGGGCTGCATTGAAATCAAGCAACCCTTCCTTTCTGTGATAATCGTCTTGGTTAAAGAATCTTACTTTTATCATTACGAACCCTTAACCCATTTTTTACTTGGGGACTTCGTTTTGCTTGGACTCCACTTTACCTTATCAGCCCAATAAGCTGCTGACATTTTACCTTTGCTAATATTCTTAGCATGGCGATTCTTAAAAGCTTCTCTCTGCCCAGCAGTTTGATTTGTTTTAACTCCCTGCTGACCAAATCTAATAGTCTTAACCTTGTCACCTTCTTTAGCAACAACGATATGAGATTTAGTCGAATGGCCAGGGGTTCTTTTTGGTTTATTAAAACCTTCAACTCCTGCTCTTTCTAAACGAGGATCTTTTTTACTAGCCATTATCTGAATTTTTTAGATTTTTCTTTAACCGATTTTGGTTGTGATACGAATTGCTTACCACGCTTGTTACCTTCAGCCTTAGCTTTATTGGTAGCAGCCTTTTCACCAGAACTTAAAGCATCCCAAGCAGCTTTAGGTAAGTATCTTTTCTTACCCTTAGAAGGAACTTCTTTAGAAGAACCTTTCTTTCTATTAGCTGCTGTGCCTGAAGTCATCCATTCCTGTTTGCTCCAGTTCTTTAAACTCTGTTGTGATTTAGCTAGTGCCATTACTTATATCCTCCACCTTTAGCTTTGTATTCACGAGCAAGCATTTGTGCTTTTCTAGCTGACCACTCACCTGCATCACCACCCTTAGATCCAGCTTTAATCTTATTGAATAAAGACTTTCTCATTCCGGGTTTTGTATAGTTACCAGCTTGGTTAACTTTTGATTTTGTAGGTTTCTTAGCAGCCATTATCCTTGACCTCTTGATTTTTTAACAGACTTATCCTTGGGAGACTTGCGCTTGATATATTTACCAGGCTTTCTAGTCCCAAAGGTAACTTTGTTAGATGAAGTATTCTTCGCCATTATTAGCACTTACCACCAGTCTTGGCGGCTTTTGATGGGTTAGCAACAATCTTGTTAGGATTCATTCCCTTACCACCCTTAACTTTAGGCATGGTTTTCTTTGTGGTTTTACTAGAGTATTTCATTATAATGTGTTTTTATAAATTCTAAATTCTACATAAAAAACTGCGGATGAGAAAACATTTCCGTTGGAATCTTCAAAAATTATATTAGTCCCATCAGCAGTAACTTGTAAAACAGAAAGATTTACAGGAGCTGCAAAAAATGGGACAATTCTAAAGTCAATTTGAATTTCAGCAAATTCATTGTTTATTATTCTAAATTGTTCATTAAGACCAGGTGTATACTGAATATCAAAAACAATACCTTCTGGTAATCCATTATATATAATCTCATGTGCGTCTGATCCTCCTTCGCTTTTGAAATTAACAACATAAGAATAATACGGAGATGTGTCACCGCCCAACACTGATACTGGAACAGCCTTTTGTTCTACCTTAGAACCTGTTGTTGGTGTGTTTATAATGACTAAATCTGTAGGCTCCACAGAGCTAGCCAAAAATTGGTTTGGAATATTTGCAAACCTTGATATGATTCCGTTATTTGGCATCTTAGTATATTTTCAGTAAAGATAATTAAACCAATACTAAATACTTAAACGTAGTTTCATTAATTTTTACAAGTCAGAGGTCATGATACCAAGGATATCATCCTCGTGGATGTAACCGAACTTTACATCATCCTCATCAGTCTGTGTACACTTCTTGAAAAGAACACGCTGACCTAACGTAAACTCAGTCACCTCAGGACCAAGGTCTATAATCATACCGGTATTCCCAAACTTAGCCTCCCCTAACGTGTGAATAGTATTTGACCTCTCAATTAAGTCAGGCTTAATCTTGATCATCTTCCCCAATGGTTTCATCGCTTTGTGTGTTTTCGTTATTAATCATTTGAGCCATCCTTGCAAATCGCTTGATGGCGTTCTTTTTATTTAGCGCAGATATATACAGAAACTTTTCACGGATGAACACCTGCTTCCTGATCTCCTTCCTTCCGTCAGGCATCTCTACAAGCTTTCCCTCAACGTGAGCCTCTGTTACCTCTCCAGTCTCAGTATTCAACTGAAACAGTCTATGCCCCTTGTTAGGGGAAACGGAGCCTAAGAATTTACTCTCAGGCCCCTTTTTTTCCATTTCATCCATGTCACAAATATACGAATAATTGTTACGAAATGATATCGTCCTTAGCTTCGCTCATATCAACAAAATCAACCTCCTCAATCACTACCTCGTTGTCATCACTCATTCTCGCTCTACCACCGGTTGACAACTTATCGTCAAGCTCTACTGCACGAGCAATCTCACTCACACCCTGCTTTGGAACAGTCTTTAATGCCTGCTTGATAGCCGCCTTCTTGAACATCCAGTCAGCTACGTCAGTACCATTGTTGTACGGAGAAGATCCGGACGAACCTGCCTTAGACAATGACTTAATCTTGTTAAGTTGATTACCATCCAAAACCTCGATGATTGGATCAGCACCCTCTAGCTTAATCACAGCGTATGCGCAATGCACTCGCTTTGCTTTCTCCTGCTCAGGTGTGCGGTTCATAATCGGGTCATGCTCTAGCACCAAGTTCAAACCACGAGAGTACTTGAACTTACCAGCCTCAACTTCGTCATTGTAAACCACACCAGCATAGATGCTCTTTACTCGTGGATTGCGGTATGCAATCTCCACTAGTCCCTTGTAACCGATTTGGAACTGAACATATTTGCCGTATGGGATAACGTAGGCAAACCCTTCCGGAGTATTGAAACGTAGCTTCAATTCAGCGGAAACCAAAACAGCGGCAAACAAAGAAGCTCTGTCGCATTGTAGCAACTTGGGGGACTTCTTTACAGCCGTCATAACGCTGATAGCGAACTCGTCTGCACTGACTCCGTACTTGGAACCTACTAACTTCATGATTGTGTCCTCATAACCCTTCATTTGGGCCTCGAACTTTTGCATCTCTTGCTTAACGGTTGACACCGCAGTTGTTGTTTTTTCTGTACTCATAATTTAATTTATTGAATTGTTATCTTGTTTTGTGAATGTCATCCTCGCTCGGATACGTCTGTCAATCTCATCAGCTCTTTCTTCATCACTCATCTCAGCTACGCCATCAAGATTAATACCGTAGTTGTTCTCGATAAAGCTGTGCATATATGGGATCATCCCCATCTTAACAATCTGGCCGAACACTTCCTTGTTCACCAAGAAAGGATTAATACCCTGGTCCTCCTTGAACTCTTCCATGTACTCAGCGTCCAATTTTTGAACATCTTCCTTGTCAATGATGTCGATGAACATAAGCTCGTTGTCCGACCCGATAACGATAGATAACATCTCGTTGTCTGTAACTTTGATTCTTGTTTTTTTCATGTTGATTTTATTATAGGTTTGCGTCTGCTACCTCTTCCATCAAGTTCTCAATGTCCATCTCCATCTCAACGATGCGTGACGTGTAAGACTCGTGAAATGCGTTGATCATGATGTTCAGAGACTCAATGTTCTGAATAGAGTCATTCAACTGCTTACTTAAAATTAACGTAGCCAAGGTTAGCACTCCCACTAAAATTGACAAGATTGTAATTGCTACTATCATCTTTTATTTTTTACAAATTTAATTAATTAGCTGTGTAATGAAAAATATTTTTTGTTAAAATACATTACTAAATATATATTCATTTTCATTTTCATTTTCATTTTCCTACCGATGATACAAAACTGATACATAATTTTTACTAATGAAATACACTTGTATATACACTAGTACTTTTCTGTTAGTTCATCATCCTCTTGCTTCTTGTACGCATAGGCTGGAAGATCTAGGTCCATGATACCAGACTTGTGGTCAGCCAACACCTCGTAACCTTGACTCCAGTCGTTAGCATCAACGCACTTCTTGTGTAGGTTAAGTAGTGACTGACAAGTAACCCAACCAACATCCAATGCGTTAGGGGAAAGGAAGTAGGTAGCTGAACAATACGGAGCTTTATTCTCCACAGCTATAAACAGAAACTTGTCGAACTTATCCGTACCATATAAAGCCTTTAAACCCATCGAATAGAACGCTGCCTGCTCATGGTATCGGTAGTTCCAAATAGACTTCTGAAACTCGCTAGGATGAGCTGAAATGGTAGTCTTTAGGTCAATGATAAGGTTCTTCTCCTCGATGAAGGCATCAGGTCTACCCTTACACTTTAGCTTAGTCACCGGATCGGTCCACGTTATACCCTTCTCAATGGTAGCCCTGTCAATCAATGACTTGATTACCGGATTGGATAGCACGCTGTCAGCCATAGCCTTTGCCTGAGCATAAACCTCAACGTCTACTAAAGCTCTGTTGTGATGGGCAGACTCCTCGATGAGTTGTTGTTTCCACAGCTTGTTCTCTTGTGAACGAAAGTCCTTTGTTGGATCAGGACGCTTAGACATATCCATAACGGTGAAGTCATCATCAATCGTGTGAGGCTCTAACACCATACTGTGTACCAATGTACCCAGTGTCTGAGCATCGGTAGATTGTCTAGGGTTGTCAATAGCATACTTGAAATGCATAGGAGACTTGTGATACTCCTTCAAGAGAGAGAAGTTAATCCCTTCAATCTTGTTGTACTTTGTTTGTTCGTTGTTACTCATAATTTATTGATTAAATTTTTCGTTGTAATATTGTTCTGCTTCTTTTTCTGAATCCCAATTCCCAACACCATCTAACCAAGAATCTTCAATCTCCTTTCGGTGCATTGCTTTGGCTTGTTTTAATGCCGCTTTGCCTTCTTCATAAGTGGCCTCTTGGTTATCTATAAACCATCTATTTAACCACTCAATACTACTTTGTTTACTCATACTACTTTAATTTATTTGATTTGAAGTTAACTGAGCAGTAGTGCAAAGAGATGTCCCTAACCTCTCTTGAATACCTATCCAACACCTCAACCCAGTATGCGTCATCTATGGTAGGGGTTCCGGATATGATCCTGCGTAACCTCTTGCGTCTGTTCTTGAGATCAGGCTCGATCACCATAAACAACAACTCGAACTGCTTTGCGTATGGTAAGTACCCATCCTTCACCTCAAGTCCACACCTCTGCAAGGACTCCATGACCGTCTTCTTCAGTTCAAATATGTACTTCAATTTATCAGCACGGCTGACTCGTTTCTCGACTACATGAGACGTAACCCTCTTGGCTCGCCTCACCTTTGTGACTTCTGTTTGCATCTTTCTTGTGTTTTAATTGTTTTTATAATTTCCTCCCAGTCTGCTATGTCCCTTTCGTTGAATACATAACAGCTTGCCCTGAACACCTTCATCATTGAACGATAGCGTTCCGGCTTGTACACCATGGCTATTGACCTTGCATCCTTCTTTGTCTTAGCAAAATACTCAACAACCTTGTGCGCCCTGAGTATAAGCTCTTGTTTACTCAACCTCGATTGTCTTAGTTTCAAAGTCGATCAACACATAAGACGGAGCGCAGAAGTCTTCCCTCATCTCTAACCTATCCTCTACCTTCCATCCGTCAACCAATGAGTCAATCTTCAAGATACCGTTCTCAGTAATCTCTCCGTGTTCATCCGACTCGTCATACACCGTGTACTCAATCTCAGCAGTAACCTGATCAATACGAGTGATGATACCCTTCAATCCCCATTCCCTTACCTCGATATCCATAGTCCAGTGTACCATAGCAGAGAATGGATTGTTCTCAACGTCATTCTGCTTCATAGCGAAATGAGTCTTGATACTCCTTGTGTGAGAGTCTCTAACCCTCGTTGTAAATTTTAGCGATGTCATTGCTTATTGTTTTGAAATAGTTTTCGATGTTTGCTACCTCTTCGTCAGTCCAATTACCCTGAACCAACCTTCTCTGAACCTTACTACGGCTCATGTCAACAGCCTCAGCCATTGCGCTAATGTTAAACTTATCCAAGTTCTCCACTAAGTACTTAATTATATTCATCCTCACCTTGTTTTTTAGGACACGAAAATACTAACAGAAAACTAATTCTGCAAATATTTCAATCAATATTTTGTTAACAATCAGTAGGGTTACTTCTTGGATGACTTACCACCCTTTCCGTTTCTCGCTCTGTTTTTAGATTGACTTTCAGACACCAACTTACCTGACTTGGTATGGGACTTATCCTTACCATCCTTGTTGCCGTATGTCCCAGCCTCTTTGTTGGCCTTGTTTAGACCTGCACGATAAGACTTACGCTCCTCAGTTGAGTGATACTCCTTGTTGTATGCGTTCTTCTTTTCACGAGCTTCTTTATTGTTCTGAAAATACTTTGCAGACCTGCTAGTTCCGGTCTTAGTTCCGGCTAATGTATTGCGCTTAGATTGTGCCATATACAAATATATTAATTAAATTGCTAGGTTGTCATCGTTGTCCTCGTTGTTTTTAATAAATATAAAACCCCAAATGAACATCACAACCATTGTTACCATTATTATCTTCATGCCACAAAGTTAAACATTCTTTTCTAGTACCAACAACTCCTTGAGTAACTTCTGCTTTTGTATTCGCACCCTCTCCTTCTCCTTGTCAACCTCCCCAGATAGCAAGTTAACAAGTTCTGTTTTCATTTCCCTCATCACATCCTCCAAGGACAACAACTTTACCAAGTACTGACGTAGGTCGTAAGTAATATACTCAGAACCCGACTTCATCCCAAGGTATCTGCTGATGATGTTGTCATACACCTGGCGATAACTCTTTTCCGAGTTATACAATGTGACGTGCGCATTGTTGCAGAGGTAAGTAACTGCACTATGGTCACGCTTGATGATCTTCCCGATATCCACCAACCTCATCCCGATCAGGTCTTTTAGCAGTACCGCCATTAACGTCCTAGCCTTGACATATACAGCTTGTTTATTCCTTTTAGGGATGTCATCCCACTCTATCCTTCTAGAGTCAATTATGAAGGCATTAATCTCTTCTACAACAATCTTTTTTAGTTGCTCTATTTCTTTTTCTGTGTTCATGTTTTTATGTTTTTTAGTTTCGTATTACGATAGTATTACATATGTATTCATTTGATTTGTCTCTGATTTAATAACTTAATAAGTAGGAGTGAATTGATTATCAACCAATTACACCCCTTAACTTATCAAGTACTAAACAAACAAACACAAACAACAAAACTACTGAATATCAATTACTTATCTCAATATTATTCTCTCTCTCTACTTTTAACCTTGAATTTTCAAACGAATGAATGTATTTATACCACTCGTTTAGATCCATTCCTCCTCTTGGATTGTCTTGTGAGAAGGTTACTTTTAGTTGTTTCTCGTTCATATATCACAAGTTTTTTGGTTATTGTACTACCGGATTCTATCTTACTCCAATTCATATTGTGGCAAGTACATCCTCCAGCTTTCTTTAAGTCGATACTGCAAGGCTTCGCACAACTGTGAAAAGCACAGGCATCAATACGCATCATCATCGACTATCTTTTCTAATGCGTCAAGGGCATCTACACGTCTACCATGCATTACCTTTTTAGACACGGTTTCTAATAACTTTAATCTAATCTCCATAGAGGTCTTGAACTCCTCTGTTCTGGCATTAGCTATTGTCACCTCTAATGAGGTAATCTCGTTGAATACGGCTTGGAATAATACCCCAACCTCATCTTCTGTTAAATTAATTGTTCTCATAAAAAATCAATATCTTCTGAATAAAACTTATCTATCTCCCCTGAATCATCAACAAGGCTAATCAAATAAGCCCCATTGGCACACTCATAAGTGCATTTTAATCGGTTAAACCGAGAAGATGATAGTAACACATCGCACTCTACATCTAGGGAGTAACTCTGTTTTTTGTTATCCCACATTTTAATGATGACTTGTTCCATAGATTTTTTTACATCGTTTGATTTGTTCTTTTGTTGTTGCTCTACAATAGCAGTTATACCTAGACTCGTTGTACTGATACCCCCACTGTAGTGTGTAAAGGTAATAAATAATTATCACCAACCCATAAAAAATGTAGGGGTTATCAATCCACTTTTTAAATCTTTCCATCTCTCCACATATCCACTAATTCATATATTGATTCATACTCCTTGTCTTGATAGCTATACGTTTCGCTGCTTTCATGAAATTGAATCTTCTCCAGTAACTCTCTAGGCATCTCGCAATCCTCGAAGTCTAAGCTATTGCCATTGTTCTTGATGGCACACTTACCATATATCTCCATGCCGGGTTCTTCGTAGTCAACAAAACAGCTAACCTTGAAGAAGGTGCAATACTTTTTTAGGGATGATAAGTTAGGCGCCCACTTAGTATCGTACTGCACGTTAACGCTATCGTTAGACTTACCATTAACAAACAAGTGAAACATATATGAGTCATCTACATTTGATGTAGTACCTGCTTGCTGTATGAGGTCATGACCTTGTGACTCATCTGCCTCACACTTTTCAAGCACCTCTGTTAATCTTTTGATTGCACTCTCACTTCCTGTGAAAGTAGCAAAGTTTGAACACCAATTTGGCATATTGTTTTATTTATTAAATTAAACTGTATTTTGGCTCTGACGCTGAGTCATTGTATGTAGCTAAGAACAACTGAATACCCAGGCTAGGGTTCTGTTGGTCAATCATTAACTCAATAACATTGTGTAATGTTTCCCTTAGCTTATGACATTTGTAATGTAACCTAGCCTCGTTCTTTGTGCTGAATAGAGGACCGCATATCTCATGGTTATACAACTCTTCGCTCTGATAATCCCATACAGACTCAACTACTATGTCACCTTCTATTGTGTAATACTTATCCCCCTCATTGAATGGGTATTGTATATCCTCACCCTCAAGCGTCTCCTCATACTCACTAAGCACTGTGAATAGTTGACTTCTCAGTTGGTCGTTTGATGTTAGATACTCAATAAAGTTTCTAACTGCATCTAATTCTTCTTGTTTGTTCATGTTTTTTATTTGTTTAATTGCTTTAATATTTCATTTTGCCAGTGCTGAGGTAAGTCTGTGCATCTTAATACACACTCATTACCATACAAGTCCTCCACAGCCTCACGTTCATCACCGAATATCAATACTCGGCCATATGAATCCTGCAAGACATGGTCATTTGCTTTGTCATAAATGACGTAGTCAGTGTCAAATAGTTTTTTCATCTCCTTTTACTTTTTAAGTTCTACGTTTCTGTATGGCTCTAACTCTATCCAAGCCTTCGTTTCTGGAATGATTTTATCATCCACTGCCTGAATAATATCCCCATGGATCTCTAAGGTTAGGTCATGGGTATCAGCAAAAGCCTTGACTGAAGTGATTGCCGACTCTAAGGTTTCACGCTTAACTACTGACGTGAATGAACCATCTTGCTTGAATACTAAGTACATAGTTGTTTGGTTTTTGTGTTGATTTTTATTTTTTTCTTTCTACGATTATCCAATAATGCCAACACCAGACAATAAAAGAAATCTGGTAGTATGTATCATTGACAATGAAACTCAAGTGAGGACTATGGTAAGTCTTTGTCCATTTTGTTTTTTTAATCTTCAACATATAGGTTTGTTTATTATGATATGAAATATAACTCGCCAGCCTTGAAGTATCTATCTACTTGTGTATCCTCTACAATAGTAACCATGCTTCCGTTACGAATACCATCAGCATAGTACTTAGCATACTTATCATCCGAATTATCGAATACTTTAAGTGCGTTTTCCGGATTGACTTTTGTTACACCATACATAGGTGTATGAGTTAATGCAATTCTAATCATTGGGTATGTATCAGCCAATATCTGACGATAGTACCCTGTTGGTGCTTTTTCTGTTATCATTTTTCTAATTGGTATTTGGTTTTTGTTGTTTCAATTAATTCATAGTACATATCGTACAACCCATTAAAGATATCTTGTATCTCCGGAGTGTACTGAGTAATACCATCGTTGTTATCAACATAGATATTAACACCCGAACTGAAGTATCTAGATATCTCAATGTGAGCCAGCTCAGATGCCAGCTCAACATGATTGATTGTTATGTTACTCATATTAGAATGGAGATTTAGTTGTTACTGTATCTGTACTCACTAGCTTCTCAGTGTCATCAAACTCATTCTCTAAATCCCACTCACAATCTGCACACAAGAAAGAGTCATAGCCTCTGTGATACGCTAAGCCACTATATGTTTCGTGAGATAGCTTTTCACAACACTCACAACGATACTCAGGCTCATCTTCCTCATCAGTTTTAACCCCAAACGATTTGTTGTAGTTATCCACATCCCAATCGTTATCATCATACCAACTATTGCGATGATAGTAAGTGCCGTAGTTTACAGGCTTAGCTGTGTTAGTAGCATCAGTCTTGCGAATCTTCTTACCACCATAGTCAATATAGTTAGTAGGCATATAGCTACGATTACTAAACCAACACCCTGCATCCCATACACCATCCTGCTCATTGATAATAGTGTGATTGTTGTCAGCATCTAAGAACACTAACTTGCTATACCCAATGAACTCTGCAATCAATTCGTTAATGATCGGGTTGGATATGAAGTCATCAGGCAGTTTCTTGAGATAAGCCTCGTTGAACATATACGTGTCACTATACAACTGAGAGTGAGGGGCTTGTTGAATGATACCATTGTGAACAAACCCAAGGCTGTCATTGACCATGAATGGATGACAGTTATCCTCGTTGACAATACCATGAGTAGCGATACGGAAGTGTAAGATAACCTTAGACTTAGGATGATTCTTGCGAATATCTTGATAAGCCTTGTAATATCTATCGAAGCTAGTCATCTCTTTGAATGTCTCTAGCTTGTTAGTAGTGCTATTGATATACAACATACCAGCACCATTGTAATTGTTATCCCAACAAGTGCGGATAGTTTTCTTCTTTAACGTCACAGTGGACGGATTCATAATTGCGATACACATAATCTATTAGTTATTTGTTTTTGTTTTGTTTTCTTTTTTCTTTGGAAGCTCTAGCATAGTGCCATTGTAGATGTTAGAGTACTTGATGAACATACCAACCTTGTCAATCATCTTCTCAGGAGTATATACCTTAGACAAATGTTTGTACAATCGAGAGCGAGTATTGAGCATCATCTTGAGTACATCAAGCTCTGACTTGTATAGATTCTCTACCATAAGCCTAACCAAACCGACACGCCACATAAGGTTGTCTACACTACGAACAGCAGGGAAGATACGAAGCTCTACTACATTAGACTTGATGAGTACACTACTATACTTGTCCCTACTCTCAAAGTACCTATGCTTGGACTTAGCTTGTGAGTAGTTTTTGTCAAGACGATTGGGGTACATAGCATACAGCAGAGGGAAGAACCCTACAATACCATTGGCTAGTTGCTCACTATTGTACTTGGATGACCCTATGTTGATATGTCCACCGCATGACTCACTATCCCATGACGCATTGATAAGAGGCTTGATATAAGGGTGATTGAACTCCTTGAGTAGAGTGTCAGTATCATACAGGTCAAGTATAGGTGATACTAACTCGAAGCCAGAGTATGAGTCAAGGCTGCTATCCTTTTCGTGACACCACTTAGTGCGATCATAAATATCTTGTGCATCATTCATGCACTTTGCAGACCTATCCTCTTTCTCTATCTCGAAGCCGACAGTAAAGTTAGGGGTTTCACGACCATACTTGGATACCCTACTGAAGTGGTGGTAGTCACGCACACAATAGTTATCATCGTCCTCATCGTGAATGTTGTCCGAGTGTCTATACTGACCATCGTGGAAGTATATGTCATTACTGTTTGCAACATCCTCGCTTGCATAGTATGTGCTATTTTCATCGCAAAATATTAAGTCACCATCATCATACAACCACGCCTCTTGACCTCTGCGATTATATACACCCCATCGGCAGTCATCCTCATCTGCCCATTCGTCAATATTCTCTGCCCATACAATGTTGTAGTCATCTACTTCATCTTCATGGAAGCATCTGTTATCTGTTGTATACTTAGCCTCGTCAGTATGCATAGTCTTATCTGAATAGAAAGACACCCTTACATTATCTTCATGAGCGTATTGACCTTCAAAATCACCAATGTCAATGTACCTACATACGTCCTTGTGATGGTAGTATCTGACATCCCCTACAACAGCATGAGCATTGTCCTTTAGCATCCACTTGCCAAACTCATTTTGGACAACCTCTCGTCTACATACATAGCGTGTGCTATCTTGTAATGGCTGCCGTGTGCCTACACACATCTCACTTCTGATGTCTGACCAATATGAGTGACCTTGACTAGTATTAGCCCATGTAAGGCAATAATCCAATGCATGTGCCGCATTGTTGTAAAGTCTGTACTTGTTGTGAAGCAAGTTCTTAACGCTATCAAACTCATCCCGAGAAAGATAGTCCTGTAACCAATGGATACCTGTTTTCATATTGTTTGTTTTTAAGTTGTTTAATGTTTGTTAGTGCATCTGTAATTAACCATATCACGCCCTGCATTACGCTTGTGTGCCTTGCTCATTACTGACTTGTTCTTTTTTGCATGGGCTGAATAGTTGTAGCCCGATGTAGCGCATGAACTTAGCATAGCTACGATTAACACCCCCAACAATACTGAGAGTGATGCGATGATTTGTTTTTTCATATGTTGTTTATTGTTTAGTTTGTTTCCCAATACTTTACTATGCCAGTCAATAAGACGGCAAATGTTACGCTTATTGCCATGCCCGATACGTGCTTACTAAAGAAGCATACAAACGCCATTGCATACATTAATACTGCCATGAAAATAGTCATGACATAAAACAGACGATTGATAATGTCCATGTTGATTAAATTAAAAAGGGCGACCCACTAAATTGCAAGCCGCCCTAAGGTTATTTTTTTTTTTTGATTATGCCTCTACAGTGCAAGTGTGCTTATGTAATACTTCTTCTATATTGTTACATCTTCTGCCGTCGAATATATCGCCCATCCAATCCTGTATAAATTCTACATACCCAACT
>JACCDU010518601.1_pt1 | contig 63491 bp, 69 predicted proteins | sample 7446081 | NCBI WGS metagenome assembly JACCDU01 (sample SAMN15323447, study PRJNA562643) | freshwater metagenome | isolation source: river surface water | place: USA:Blue River Watershed | collected 2017-08-17 | reverse complement strand
CTCCTGTCGGTCTATCACCCGATGACTGAGAAGGAACAAGCAAAGAAGTTTCATAAAGTCCATGGAGAATCCAAGCACAGCAACGCCAGGAAACCGGCGCGCTGGTTCCGCAAGGAATTCCATCTGGATAACGACAGGCATAATGAAACACAGATGCGCAAGTATCTCAACAGTAACGGTGATTACGATCCAGTATTCATCGCTAAGTTTCCGTCTCAGTATGATTGGTGGAAGATGTGGTGACGACCGGGTCATTTTACCCCAGTCTTAGATAATACACATCTATATCGGAAAATAGTTCAATGGTAGAATGACTAGGCGCTTGACCGGTGGACTAGTAGACGCAGGTTCGAATCCTGATTTCCGATAAACCCATATCCAATTACTAGGAATCAGATCAATGATTGACAATATAAATACATTTGATCCAAACACTGACGGGATGGATAAACGCATCCGCATCATTAAGTCCATCATCGAGCAGTTTAGAAAAAATGAATTTCCTCTAGATGATAAGAACAAAGAGATTGTCAGGACAATACTAATATTTCGCCCTGATCCAAAATCTAAACTTCCTTATCGTGATCAGAAATACAGGTTCAAGCGCGCCATCCATTCGGCACTAACCACAGAAGAAGTTCTCTATTTTTCAAATCTAATGGAAAAGATGGTGCCGGATAAGATGCTCGAAGAAAGAATGGCTCTTCTTCGTATACTAGATAAAAACAAACAAACACCACTCAATACATTAGAAAGAAAAGAATTCCTTTCTAAAATATCGACTATGCCGGAGGACGCCAGAGCAGAATTGCTTGACTCCTTATCGAGCAACGACTTAGAGCATATATCCACTATTGCGGAACTAGACAAAAAAGAACATCCTAAAGTAGAAGAGGACGCTCGTATCTTTCAGGGTATAGAACAATGGATAAAGAGTCATGATTTATCCATCATTCAGAAGAATGAAGCGCCTCGCGCTCATAAGGTCGCCGAAGCATATCTCAATGATCGCATTTATCCTTTATCGTTTCCTCAGAGAGAGCAATCGAAAAAGGTCATGATTGAAATTTTCACCAAGGTTCCATCTATCGTTGTCAAGCACAACTGGATGGCCGCCATCGGCGAGGATCTTCGCGAGAAAGATGGCGACACAATACTCGTCACTCTACCCTACCCATCTGTTCTTTTTGAATTCATGGTGCATGGTAAGTGTGTGATCATGCTGGCATCAGAGCAAACAGATGGTCGAATCGCCTTACTGCCATATATCGAATTTGAGAAAGACAAATGGTTTGTTTGTTCAGAGAATGACCAAGACTTGATGAAGCTTTACGATGCGCTGAGAGAACAAATTGAAGCCATCTGTGTAGCTTTGACTGTGAAGATTGCGGACAAAGAAGAAGTCCAACCACCTGCCGCCGTTAATAAGAAGAGAATCAAGAACAACAAACCACCTTTGGGGTCGTATCACGTTGTGGATCTCTCAAAGCGATTCCAAGATAAGAAGCTCCGCAGTGGTGCCAGATCTGATGACCATGGTCCAAAAGTTCGGCTACATTGGCGTAGGCGCCATATCCGTCACTTTAAAGACGGCAAACCACCCATCTGGATCGACTGGATGCTTGTTGGGGATATCGATTTAGGTTTCATTGACAAACATTATTTAGCATAAAAAACCTATTAAGACATACATCAACAGGTAGGGAGTCAATCCCTACCTGTTGATGTATGGTTCAATTATATCTTTGTCGAACTAGGTTGATTCTGGGCTTGTTTCTCGGCTACTCTCTGACTAATAAGTCGAGACGCTACGCCCATAAATGCAACAATATTAATTGCTCTAGCTAGAATAGCCGGAGCTTCATTGCTTTGAATCACGCCATACTGTACAGCCAGATTAAACAAATCTGGTAATGAGCCAAGCGCAACAAAGAACCAGAAGGAGTATAGTGTGTAAAATTTCTTCCACTCATCAATCAAAGAAAACTTCATGTTCGCTCCTAAAAATACTAGTGTTGACAATAACATAAGATAAATAAATATTTGACAATAAAATGAGATTGAGTTTCTTTGAACGTATTGATTTCCCGGTATATTTAGCATTTTCCGGCGGCATTGATTCAATGGTGCTATTGCATCTATTGATTCTTCGAAAAATAGATGTGAAACTTCTTTTCACACATCATCAAGCTGAGTTCTGCAATGAGGAATTGAAATTCTCACAAGCCGTCTCGTCTAAGTATGGTATCGAATTGATTGTTAAGTCCATAAAAGCTTTTGATGGAATAGGCTCAAAAGAAGCTTACTGGAGTAGACAAAGACACAACATCTATCAGCAAATGGATAGAGTGGTGTTAACCGGTCATCACCTGGATGACGCGGTAGAATGGTACGTTATGAGTACATTCCAAGGCACTCCAAAACTACTGGATTATAAAGGCGCCAACATATGCCGCCCATTTATCTGTGTGCCTAAAACAAAGATACAAGAATACGCAAATAGAAGAAACATCGATTATCTTACGGATCCGAGCAACTTGGTCGCCAGTAGCGGCCTAAGAAATCAAGTCAGACTAACACTACTGCCAAAAGCGCACGAGTGCTTCCCTGGGTTAAGAAAAACTGTCAGTAGATTGATAGTTGAAAAGTGGAAAAAATCTAATCAAAGGAATAGCTGAATGCATATTGATCTAAGCGCCATCACTATCGATGGCGAACACTACGATGTAACCGGGGTGGATACATCAACGAATCACATTACTACGGACCCGCCTCTACCGCATTACTTATTGGTTAAATTAGAAAAAGATAAATCTATCAGCTATGAATTGGCTGTATCGCCAACATTAACCGGACAAGTAGCTCAACGACTGCCTTTAATTTATTTTACTTTCAAAGAAATGAATAAAGATGTTTAATTCAAATACACTCAAAGAAGTGGTGAAGTGGATCGTAACTATCTCAGCAGTAAGCTGGGTTACATATATTCATATTTTCACTAATGCAGCAAACAAGTTTTGGTGCCAATAGGCCTGATAACTACTATAGCCGACAAGGTAAAGATAACATGAATTTCCCAAACAAAGCGGGTGATCACGCCGACGCAGACGACATTCTTCGAGCCGAACTTAAAGCCGCAGGAATCCCAACCCTCCAAGAAGATGCTGGTGAACCACCTGAAAAATGGGCAACTCTATTACGCTCCCAGAGTGGTGAGGTCAAAACATCGATCAGGGGTTCGCTATGCGGCTGGAAGTTTGAACGCGGCTGGTATTACTGGAAGTGTGAAGGTCCTGGTATTGAGGTAGGTGTAGCCGAAGAACTTCACGCAAAGTTTGGCAAAGTAGTCCGTGTGGCTGGACACTGTGGTTGCCCTAGTCCTATCGAATGGTATAAAGGTTTAGCTGTTGGTGATTATCATGTTGATACCCCTGATGGTCTGAAAGCTTTAGCTGACACAATCAAAATGCTGGCTAACCGAGTTAAAACACCAGAGCAATACACTATAAGAGTTATGTCTGCGCTCAAAAGTGTTGAATGCTCTAAAAAGAATAAATGGAATGAACGCTTCATCGATGAGCTGAAGCAAAGAAGCCTTTTGATATCTAACCAAGCTGAATTCTCGCCTCGCTATCCCATGGGTGTATGTAGCGCCGCACCCATTGCTTACCCCGATAACGAAGTGACTTGGCCTCAAGGGTCTTGTATTGTCTGGAAATTAGATTAAGGACAAACAACATGTCTATACCGCGCAGAAATTTTCTTTCAGGTATATTAGCTACCGGGATGGCTCCAGCTATCATCCGGGCTGAGAACGCGATGAGGATCATTGTACCGAAACAAGATATCATCTTACCTGTACCAGTGGGATAATTTCACTGCACTTGTGAGAAAATAGAACATAGGGATCTCTGGATGGATTTCAAAAATGACATCTTATACATTCGAGAAGATGGTGAGTTGATAGACGCGAAATCTTTCCAGGGCGATATTTTTGTGTCTGGAGGAGAATATAATCTTTCGAACCACCCTTCCGGTATATGGATCAATAAACCCACTCATTTTAACTACTCTTAGTTAGAAAAATACCAAACCAATCATCATATATCGAAGATTCCCCAACTGACGTAATATTAGGTACTTGAGAAATGACCATTTTGAATGAGCTCATAAGTCAATCCGTTCTTGATCAATATAGTGCTCTAGATACCGCGATCGGGAATCTAGAGCAAATGATAAAGTTGCAACCACCTATCGCGTTTACCGGAGTAGACCGCTCCACTTATCTTCGTGAGTGTAGAACTGTAATAGCTGGCGCTGGACGGCAAAATGGAAAAGGATATTGGATCGCGACACACGCAGATTCCACTTCTATGATTTTGTGTATGAATTCTCATGTTCGGGATAGCTACCGAGCAAAATTTGAGGATCTCGGAATCAAAAAAGGGCAAAGATCTTCGATTGTTATTCTCGCAGAGCTTGAAAATATTTATGCGGAAAAAACAATCGTCAAGAAAGTTTTCGTCGACGATGCATATTACGTCTTTTCTAAGATTGATCGAAATAAATTCTACCGACGTCTAGAGCATCGTTGTTCGGAAGAAACAATATTCTATTTGATCGGATAATCCCCGGTGCTATCTGTAAAGTAGTTCAGTCCAAGTCTGATCTTGGGAACCATTCATGCAAAGAACAACATGACTAAAATTGTAGAACTTCAAAGAACGAGGATTTCAATATGAGAAAGTCAGTAGTTTTGATTTGTTTGGATGTGAATTCATGCCGCGTATAGGTAATAATGGAATGCGGTTCCTAATCCCTCAACATAGACAACAACGTTTCAGCATATATTAACAAGGAACGATCATGAGTTCAATTAGCGTCCTAATAGAGACGAAGAATCTTAAGCCAGCTGGTAAAGAAGAATCCATGATTGAGCAATACGCCAAAGATCATGGATACACAATTCACCGCGCTGCTTTAAGTCAACTACGTCGTGATCGTTTTAAAGTAACATCTGAGATGATCGTCTCCGGTAGTGTGGGTTTTGTTAAGCAAGCGCTTCGCCATGTTGGGACTCATCTCCCAATTCATCGACCATACCCTGATGAACTGTCTCACTTACTTTATCGAGAGGTAAGGTATTTGCATTCGTTGATAGATGCAAAATTAATGGTTGCAAAAGGTGAATCATTGTTTGTAAAACCAGCAGAATGGAAACGTTTTACTGGTTTTGTACCCGAGTATGAAGGAGATTACCGTTTTAACGGAGCGTCTAATTACATACCAGTATGGATATCCACTGTTGTCAACTTTGTCAGTGAATGGCGCTTTTATGTTGTTGATGGGCAACTATTAAGCTGGCAATTAGCGGACCACGGTGGTGACATCAATGTTAAACCAGACCTAAACGTTGCACTGGATGCGATTGAAAAAATACACAAAGCTGGAAAATATCCATCAGCTTACGTCATTGACTTCGGAGTACTAGATACAGGACAAACTGCTTTAGTCGAAATGAATGACGGCTTCTCGTTCGGAGCATATGGCGATTTAACTGCAGATGTTCTTTGGCAAGTAACATCTGCTCGATGGAAAGAATTAGTGTCTTCAAAGAAGGATAAATAATGAATAACCACACATACCTGTCTAAACGTAATCTACCGCTTCTGTATGTCGGTCCACCAGGCAAAGTACCTATTGTTACTCTTGAGAACTACACCAAGTGGTACGACATTTATTTAGTCATGCCTGATGGTTCTGTTCAAACTGTGGACAGTCATTTGATTCTCGAAGTTGCAGAAGAAGAAACAAATAAAGACTATCCATGTTTGTGGGGAGATCATCTTTATCACCCTGTTCTTATTGAGAAGCTGGCAAAGAAACTTGGAGCCCAGTACGATGAACGAGCTCAAGAAGTAGCGGCAGGTCGTTGGTATTACGAATCAGACATCCCACTTGGCCCCATTCTTCCAAAAGATTAAGCAAATGAAGTCCAACCGATACAGGGCTAGGTATTGGAAATATCGATTCAAACACGTCCGTACGGTGAAAACCATAAAGACTGTTTTATATCGAGGATTCAAAATAACGGTTGAGAAAGATAACGCTGACTTAATCTGTTATTCTGCTTTCATAACACCAATATCGCAATCGGCTAAAAAGATAACCACGAGTACTAAAGGTATTCGTATAAATATCATTCCAGACTATACTGGATGGCTGAGTTGCAGAGACGCTATAATAGATAAAAAAAGCGTGATACGCGCGCTATACAAGTGTAAGAATTATCGATTTCATTTCTGGTCGTTTGGAGTTGATTAAAAAAATACAGCATAATGTATTTATATGCGACGCGGATGTAGTTCAATGGTAGAACCTTATCCTTCCAAGTTAATGACGCGGGTTCGATTCCCGTCATCCGCTCCAAATTCATTAAATTCAACAGCGAGTGTGGCTTTCGTCGGCCTGCAGTTCGTTGATATTCTAGCGAGTGCTTTGTTTGATCGGCAGCAGTTAGGATAGTGGTAGGGATGTTGTTAACACAATATCAAAGCGGACGCCAATGATTGAGTTTGAAACCCTCGGTCTCCTTGCGCCTCTCGCATGGGGGAGGCACATTCCATGCAGTATTTAAAAAAAGTTACGATGTTCTAACCAGTGCACAAAAATGTATTGTCGGAACAAAATGGTGGTATGAGTAGATAGAAATATCTATTCTGAAAACTGAAGTGAATGCATTCTGGACGTGGGTTCGATTCCCACCGGGTCCACCCAAATACATCTATCTTTAATGAAATGTGTGTTTGGGTGGGCCCGACCTGGTTTCGACAGGGTGAGCTAATGGATGTTACTACTCAAGGTGAGTATCAGAACCTTGTAGCTTTTGAGCAATCAAAAGTAAATAGATGCAAACTCAATTAACTGCCGCAAACGACAGCTCGTTTGCTCACGCCCTCGCGGCTTGAGTCAAACCCTAGTTATTTATCTTATCTGTCAAGTAGGTGATAATGATCCGAACCTGATAAGATAAATAGTCTTACCGATCATCGTTAAGTATCGAGACTGTAATGGTTAAGCGAAAGACGGTGGTTCTTTGATGAGTGAAAGAGTAAGACGGCTGAATGGGTGGGGTGTTACCCCACCCATTCTTCTATTTTACGCAGTATTATAAAGGATGAAAAAATGTTTAACTCAATTAACACACTGGATCTATTTGTCATAATCATCAGTATCGCTGTTGCGCTAATATCTACCTTGGCGTACTGGTGTGGTAGATTTGTCGGTTACTGGAAAGGGTGGCGTGATTCTTCTAAAGAACCCAGCGGATGGGAGAATGAAGCGTTATGGTGGCGTAAGAATAGCGTCGGGATAGTTAATCCCGATGATCGTCAAGATATCGAATAACGATTCTGTAATAAAAATACAGAGTGCGTAATAAGTATGTAAGAAAACGGGTCCATAGCTCAGACGGATAGAGCAATTGCCTTCTAAGCAATAGGTCGGGAGTTCGAATCTCTCTGGACCCGCCATCAAAAAATAAATAAGAATGCTGTAGGTCGTTAGCTCAGGTGGTTAGAGCAGAGGATTCATAATCCTTTGGTCGCTGGTTCGAATCCAGCACGACCTACCATTATAGGGATGTGTATTTACATCCGCTGTATTCTCATACCTGACCCAGAGGGGAATCAACTTTAGTGCAAGTCAGGTTAGCTGTGAATTAAGTTCACTCGACTACTATTGAGGGTGTCCAATACTCGTGTAGTTTAAATGCCCATGGAAATACTAGATAACAATGTTATTGAAGCCCATTACTCTGAGAGATTCTAGTTAATCAAAGAGTGGTGGCATGTATTCTTAATCATAGATATCCTGGATATCCAGGATATCTATGATTATGCCGGAAGAAGGAAACTCATGAATAAAACACATACTGATTTTAGACAATTTAAAGATCATGAAATATCTAGAATAGTGAACGCGCTAAGAGACATTTCAAAAACATACAGCGCTCATCAATGTCTGAGAGAGATGATCTCTCAATATATAGTCACTATATTGCAACGCGTCTTGGTGGTTGGTGACTTGACTGACAGTATTAATCTAGACGTCAAAGAACTATCTGTTTGCAAAAACACAACCAATTCAACACTAAACCATACTTACGTTTTATTAGGTTTGGTGGATTACAGCCCATCCACGCCACTTATTTCGTTTAAATGTAGGAATGATGCTGACCGATTAGCTGGTGAATTAAACCAGTATTACCAAAACAAACCTAGTTCTTATTTCAAGATTAATTTATCAGACGAAGAAATAAGAAAATACCATCACGATGTCCAGCTATGGGAGGATGGTTTATTATTTAAGGCGTTTTTACAGTACGATAGTTTTACTGTGATGGAGTGTCCTGCTTATGAATAGTAAACTACCTGTTCTTGGATATATCGCCTCGCCATATAACCATCGTTGCGAAAATACTAGACTGCTTAGAAAAAAGCTAGTTATTAACTTAGCAGCAGAATTAATTCAAAAAGGCTACCCCGTCGTCTCCCCTATTGCTCATAACGTAACTATCATTAATGAGACGAATGCTCAATCGGGATGGCAGCACTGGCAACAACTCGATACCGTTCTGCTTTACGGTAGAGATTATTTGCTGGTGTACAAACTTGATGGATGGAAGGCGTCGGTTGGTATGTCCAGTGAGATCTTCTTCTCTGAACAAAATGACATTCCGATCGTTTATTTTGATGAAAACGGCAGTATCGAACAGTTATTGATCGAAATCCGCCAAATCAAGAAACGAATCCGTCTTCCAGTAGGAGGTTGACGATAGTGGGTTTGAACATCTCTAAATTGCATTTTAATTCCCCATCCTTTATTATTTCATTACTATCGTCAAATGTTTGATTTAAGGAAAGAGACATCATGCGGCAAGAAACAACATCCACTATGACCGCGGATCAAAAGACAGCATACAATATCTGGGATCATTTTTCTGATATACACCATACGTTAGTGTTAGCTAGTAATGGCGAGTGGTCGTGGGTTAACAATCCTGAATGCAAATACATCGAGCTGAGAATAGATATGCGATCAGGGCGCTGCATCATCAATAATGAACACTCGATCAGAATAAATCCAGAGCAATTAACCTATCAGCTAACTAATAGTAGCAAATTTATTCCTTGGGTATCTAAAATAAAACCACCCATTCTGATGTCATCCGCTCAAATACATGAGTTAGCTAAAAAAATAAATCAATCCGAGCAACAGTCCGTGGATCAAATAAGCAATATAATCGCAACATTTATTAGTAGTGAAAACAAAAATCAAGAATGAGTTTCTTTGTAATGTCGAATCAAAACGTTCTCACAGCGGTATAACTAACTAGAATTAGAACTAATATTAAGAGAAAACCACCAGGAGTAAGCGCGATGAGCAAGGAAACATGTCGTCGACTAGATTTGGGCGATCTCTTTTATAGATTCAATATATTGTCTGCGTTTAAGGACACAGAAATTCAACAATTAGTCCCGTATTGTAGAAAGACCACTGTTAGAAGAAACGAGTCTATTAGTACCAAAAGTGGAAACATACAGTTCGTTATTTGCGGCTCGCTTATTGTAGAATATACGGATAAAGATTGTACGAAAAACTACTGGATTAGGCGCATTTCTGTTGGTGAGTGCGTCGATATATCTGCACTATTAGACATAAGAAGAAATGCAGGTATAAATACAAGAGCGGAAAAATCAACTGAAATATTAGCGATTGACAAAACCGTGTTCTTACAACTAGCTCTGAGCAACACAGAGGTAGTTAAAAATATTTTAACCGAACAAGCGAGATGTCTCGCGGAGTATGAATCACAAAGAATAATCATGGCGACTATGCCGGTCATGCGTAGATTAAAAAACTATATTCGCCAAAATACAGTTAGACAGGGTGACTTATTGTTTTATGATCACAAATACAGTTTGGCTAAGATATCTTGTCTTCTGGGTGCCAGTAGAGAAATGGTTAGTCGCTGTATGAAACAGCTAGTCGATAGCGATCAATTAACGTATGTCTCTAAAATAAGATATCAGGTAAGTGAGTCATTCTTAACCAGCGACCCTGATTAAATTTTAAAAAAGGAATAATCAGCAAAATGAACAAAATTAATAAGCTAGTATTATATTGGTGTCTACTACTAATGGTTGTCTCCTGTAGAGGTAGCTCTATCGATCTATTTGTCGATACGCTGGATCAAAGACAATTAGTTGAGAAATGGGTCATTCTCAACTCAAAGAAAGGAATGACTATAGGTCTAGCTAGACGGATAGTATTAGCGGCATATATAAATGCAGAAGATAAAAAGATAGATCCGCTGATGCTGGTGTCTATTATGAGACAAGAGAGCACATTTAACCCGAGAGCTAAGTCAAATCACGGAGCTCTCGGGTTAATGCAGGTGATGCCGAGATGGCATAAAGATAAATTGAAGAAAAGAAATCCATACAGCGTTGATGTATCTATCGAAGTCGGAACGATTGTATACAGAGACTGCTTACTAAAACACAAACAAGATAATAAAAAAGCATTATTGTGTTACTCTGGTGGGGCTAAGAAATATCCTAAGTCAGTAGCAGAACACTATAGTGCGTTAACTAAATTTATTAATGAAAATGATGTTCAGCGATATGCCCGACTCAGCATTAGTGGCTATTGAAATGTTTTTGACTGCTAAAAGTTTAAAATGCCGAACATTGAGGGACTATCAGGTATTCATGAAACATAAAGGCTTATCTATCGATCATTGGCCCGAGTTCACTAGAATAATAGATCCCGGACTACAATTGTCCGAACAACAACAGGCATTGATTATTCTTTCTGAAATTAATAATTCTAGGAAATGAAAGAGAGTGAAATCATGATACAAACTAAACATAAACGAATTAGTTTTTCATTGCTTGGCGACAGGATGTTTTATGCCGTCATCTTTCAAACCGGATTATTTCTAACGGACGAACAGTGTATTGAAATAAGTGAGTATCTACCCGCAGGTCGAATAAATAGAAAGATATTGCAAAAGGCTCTATTCGACATGATTGACTTAAAAAATCAATACTGTTGTTTGTTAATAAATTCAACTGGTTTATCAAGGGATGGCTTAACTAAAAGATTTCCGATAGGTGTTGCTCGTTTTCTAAACTGGAAAATGGGTGGTGATAAAGGCAGCATTATCAGGCTGATGACCGATCTTAGCGTAATCAATGAATTGGCTGTAGGTATACCTCTAGTGCGTGGCCTGGATAAAGAATTATACCACAATAAAAGAAGGGAGCTATTTCAACAAATAACATCCATCCACATGAACATCTATGCTCCTTTATTATCCGGGATGGATGCGTCTAGAAGAAAAGGAAAAAAGCAAAGAATAATTGAGGGTATCGACTACCTGATACAGTGATTAACGACATACATCACCACCATGTGCATCCCTGTAGGGATGCACATGGTGGTGAGATGATCTCTTTTTTTACGTGTTTTTCATGGATGACTCAGTCCGCACAATATCCTCACTTATCGAGATGCTCGATACGCGGTCACCACACTCAGCTGAATTTGTCATCAGTATCTGCTGAATAGGTAGCGCTGCGCCCCATATATCATCAATAGGATCCACGGATAAGCCGTTTAAAACTAGGTGGTAATCATTCATCCGATAGTTAAAATTGGAATGGATTTACATCGGTATAGCCAAGAAGATTAGCGTTGAGTTTCTTTTTCAAATAGAACTCGCCGGCATCTATTTCTTTATGGAATATATCCTTATCTTTTTCCCAAGATATAGATTCCGAATTAAGTTCTGTTCTGAACGGTATCTTTATTTCCCAATAACCTTTGTTTAATTGTATATTTTTCGACAGATGAATAGGCTCGGAGGAATTAATCTCCACATATATACGCACTTCAGACGTGAAATTACTTCCAGCTAATGAATCAGTAAAATCTTGCAAAATTGATATAATGAAAAACTTACCAATCTTGGATGGCTTATAGTTTTTATTATCCTCGTTGTATCCCAGGAGCCATACTTCACCAGATGATTTTTGATGCGGAACTAATTTATCGGATGGTCTAAATCGCCAATCGTAATCTATATCGTAAATATAGTACCCATTTAACCATACATCATTTATTTTTTTAGCTTTTTTATGAATATATTGGTCGTCAATTATCGTGCCATACCCAGAAACACAACCCAGTATAGTCGGTGCACCAACTACTCTGGGTATTGTTCTGTCTTCCGACTTCATTTGTCTTTCGCATATTCTGGGATACATCATACCTAAATTTGGATCTCTAGATATATGTAGTAAATTCCTGTGCTCGGCATCTATTTTGTTCTCTGGTACTAATTCTGAGGTAATACTTTCCGGGAAAAGACTCAGAAAATTAGCTATCTGCTTAGTTATAGATTTAGCCATGATTCAATACGTAGTTTAGGTTTATGAACTTAAATCATACCATTTCAAACTCTTCTTCAACGACATGTTGTTGTTTTTGTGAAGGCGCACCTTCACGCACATCGCGCACCGCTGTTGACTTGGTCGTATTGGCAATATTTTGATTCAGATGGGCTGCATCATAAGCCCAAAACGGAGCGTCGTTACCACCAGCCGTTGCCTGTGGCGCATATCCTGGTTTTCTGAGCGATGTATCTGGGCCATCTAAATCAACACGGACATCGCCAACGTCATGAAATGGCAATACCGTATATAGGTAATTTGAATCGGTCTGAAGTATCAGTCGATGCTTGCCTCTCTGTATTGTCAGATATGACCTACCATCTAGCTTAACTATGTGGAAATGTAGTTCACAATCGACCTCTTGATCGATTGTCCGGCAGCCATCGTAATAACCTTTGTTAGCTATTTCTTTAACAAACTCTTCTTCTAGTCCACCGCGAACCAACATCTTGGCTTCCGTGGATAGTTGGTGAGGTGTGATGAATGTTGTTTTTCTAGAACTATAATGATTTCGAACAACTCTGAACAGTTGTCGAATATTAGATCCAGTAGGTCCTGTATTATCTAATCCTGTCTTGGGTAACATGTTTAGATAATCACACATCAGCACATGTATCTCATATCCCTGTGCTTCCAATGCATCTGTATAGTTTATCAAATCCAAATAAGTCCACTCACTTGGATTAACATGGAGCATTCGAATATGGTACCCATTTCTCGTCATTTTCTCAATGACGTACTCAGCCATAGCGGCGGCCGGAATAGAGATATCCGCCTTTTGTTTTGTAATGTTTTCGTAAATATTGCGATACAGAAATGGGATATTCAGCTCCAGAGGATCTTCAAAGCTGATGCGAACCATCATTGGTTTTTTCTTCTCATCAATCAACCATGGTTTATTAAAATAAGCCAAATGCCAGAATAATGAAAGACCAGAACCCGTTTTGAATTTATGCTGCAAAGCTGATGTCAGAATACACTCGCCGCGCCTCATGCCGCCGCCAAGCATTCTATTGACAGCTTGCCAGCCCGTAACCATGATGCCTCTTGGATCATTGAGCTCTTGTGCTCTAGATAGAACATTTTCAAATGATTCAGAGTCTTGAGAATCAACAGATGAAACAATCGCTGGATCAACATCTCCGTCTTTGCGGTTAAATTCATTGAGAGCCTGCGTTAGATTAATGACAAACTCTGATAAATCCGGAATTTCGTTTCTTTTAAATAAAAGTTTTTTATCAGCGTCCGCTATTAGTTTTTTCAGCTTCTTCTCATCTCTGAACGATCTAATAGTTTTTCTTAGGTTATTTATTGACTTAATTAAATCCAGATCTTTAATTGCATCCTTAGCACCTATTTCAAAAGAAGCATGTAAATAGGTTTGATCTCTACATATCAGCGCCACTTTTTGAGATAGTTCGGAATAATCATACTGGTGAGATGCTGGATGATCGCACATTTCTTTGACGAGTAGTTTTAATCTCGTCAGTAATTCTCGCTCACTATCAACAACACCAACAGCTACATCAGGTAGCTCTATTTCATCGATGATTGGTAAAATAACGCCAGAGGAGTTGCTAGTAACTCCTTCTTGTTGACTCTCTCTAAACAGCAAAGTAATGGCTGTGATGAGTAGTTGTCTATTATCCAAGATAACTCCTAGTGAGTGTTATGTTAGAATTATTGTCAAAAATAATGAACGATTCTTTATCACGCAACACATCATTCATGAATTAGATTTATTTTTACATGAATTATGTAGTAGAAACTATTTATTTTTATATCTTCTGAGGTGGATTGATGAACACAAAGTTTGTCTTTATTCCGAATTGGATCATTCAATCCATTCAGGCCAATAAAGGTTCAGTTTACCAGATCCTGGATTTTGGATATATTAAAAATATCCTCTCTCCCGATGATTTGGCGGAATTTGTTTATTTCTCTGAGAATGCTGAAAAAATACTGAGGCTAGATGTAGAAGCCATCACTGAGAAAACAATCATCGATAATCAGACGGATGATATATTTGCATCCGTCTTAACTATGTGGACTACGCTTGGGAAAGGAGCACCACCAACCAGCAGTGATGTTGATAAAATCAAGAACTACCATGCTATCAACGACTGTGAGCGGTCGCTGAATGAGCGTTTATTCACAACCGTCTCTTTTATAGAGGCGTCTGCTAATTTAGGCAAAACTTACGACATTCATCATTTTGATCTGAATGTTATAGGGGTTGTGATCTATCCAGGGGCTTTCACTCCTGGGCAATCCGATGAAAATCGTTTTGATCTCATTCGCACCTTGGTGCTTGAGCTAACACGATTAAACTCGCAAGAAAGTGTAGCATGCACACTTCTTATGCGACGCTATATTGAGTTGCTGAGCGTAAGATAACGCTATATCAGCTCGTGTTTTTAATAACTTCTTAATGGATATGACTATGAGTAAGTATCGCAATTCCCAAAATGCCGCCGCTCCCCGCAGCACGATTATTGCCACCCAAGCCATCAAGAAGGCGCTGGGTCAACTCGGTCGCGAGACTGTTCTGGCTGATCGTACATATATCGCCATGGAAAGCCTGACTGATGGTCAGCGCACTGAGTTTGACAATGCTATGTCTCGATTAGACATAGCGCTGGAAAACCTGGAAGGCGAATATAGTGTGGCCAGCAAGGACGCTGCGCGCATCGCCGCTGTTGCGGCGATTGATCCCGTGACCGCATCGACCACACAGGCTGTGCCGGAAGCTGGTGTTGCATTCCACCCCGACACGAGTGGTGCGCCCATGATTGGTCTAGAAGAGTATGATGATACTCAGAACCGCAATGTTACCACACACGCATTCGTGTATAATCTGGAAGCATCGCGTCAAGACGAATTCGGTGAAGCTTTCTTCCCCACCGTGACCGTTGCTCCCGATGAGCCCGGCTACAAGGTCGAGTTGGAACTGGTTGGTATTTTCGACTCCATTCGCCGTGACACCACCGGTAATCCTGATAACTGGGAACGCCGCAACGTCCTGTTCGGTCTGCGTGATCCGGATATTCTGCGCAACAACGCGACGGAAATCATCCCTGTACATCGCCCCGCCTCGGCCAGCAAGTTTGTCGACACCACTCTGTTGCCCACGACCTCTGCACGCCAAGAGGGTGCTGATTTCCAGACATCTGCTCTCAAGTTTAATGAGGTGATCAATCTGCTGAGCATCAGCCAAACCGATGCTCTTCTGGCCACTGGTGCGTCCGATAGTAACGACACGCTGGGCACCGCCGTAGTTCTCAAGAACCTTTATCTAAAGGTGACTAACGGCACCGACAATGAAGTTCTGAAGTTTGATGTCTCCGCTCTGCCCACCTCTGTTTTCGTTGATGACCAACAGAGCAATCAGCGCGGCATGGTGGTTAACTTCACCACCAAAGACATGATGATCAATAAGACCAGCAAGCTGGCTTCTGGTGCAGCTTCCACTCTGCTGGCCCCTATTGTGGCTGGTGAATGGGAAGTTCGCTTAACCATCGATGTCAATGGTCGTGTTGGCTTGTGGAATGGCGAGATTCGTCTCGCTGAAACGGGTGTAAAGGTTGATCGTATTCTGTCTAACGCTGGCGTTGAGTACAAAGCATCGGTTATTGGTGTTGGTCATCCTGCCAAGCCTGTGCTGGATCTGTTCGCCGGCGCAGAAATCGTAGGTTACACTGTTAGCGCTCGTCGCCAAAACCACGGTAAGCGTCAACTTGGCCGCCTGGTGGACTCTCAGAAGTTCGCTGAAGTATTCGAGGTTCCTCTGCTGTCGCCCTTCGCCACCATTCGTCCGGCTCAAAACGCCAACAACGAAGAAACGGCATCGGCGATTGCTCGCTTAGTCCAAGTGACTAACGTCCAAGCATCCAACCAAGCGGTGGATAAGCTCTTTGAAATCAGCGCAACGCTGGCTCAGTATGTATCGCTGGTGTCGAAGGGTGTCGAAGGTCCGACTCTGCGCAACGTGGCTCGCTTCCTCGTGACGCCTGTATACGTACCGGCTGTGCTGGATGTTACCTCCTTCACTGATTCTGTTCGCTCTCAAGACCGCGCTGCGGATATCCGCGCTGGCCTGGTCAATCGCCTGCGCGATGATGTCTGGAAGGCATATCGTGACTCCAACCTGTCGGCTGCTCGCATGGGCGTTAACGGTCAGGGCGCTTCCGTACCCACCGTGCTGATTGGTTGCGACATGGTTCTGGCCAACTGGCTGATGGTTGATGGCGATCTGCGCACTCTCGGCGCCGACTTCCCTGTTCGCGTTGTTTCTACCCCCAACAAGCGCATGACGGGTAAGATCTTCGTTACCTTCCTCGATGAGGCCGCTGCTAATTCTGGTAAGCCTTATCCTCTGGGCTTCGGTAACATGGCTTGGAAGGTGCAGATCCCGATGGTCCTGCAGACCCAACGCAATGGCGCTACGAACCGTGAGCTGACGGTTCAGCCCTCGTTCAACCACTTCGGTAACCTGCCGGTGCTGCTTGACTACACTGTGACGAACCTGTCTCAGCTGGTCAATGAGCGTCTGGGTCTGGTCGCTGTGGCCCCCTAATTAACTCAACTAGTGTTTAGTTAATAACATACTGCCAAACAGAGCGGGTAATCCGCTCTGTTTGGCGTTATGTCGTTTTGTAAAATATCAATTTGTTTTTAATCACATATCACATAACTGACTTGTGTATTTTTCAGAAAAAACGTACATAAATACATACTAGGAAAGGACATAATCTATGGCTATCGGTTATGTTAGCTTATTCAAAGAATACGAAATCAGCATAGAGCACAGCCACTTCATCAGAGATAATCCCTCAAACGGATGGGAAGGCAAAACATATAACGGTATATCCGTTATGAATTTCACCAGTGACCCTATATTGGTCGCTTATCGAAACGGTTTAGTTCTGAGACTTGAACCAAGGCACCCACTCTATACAAGGCCTAATAATAAATGGGAACGAAAAGAAAAACAAGTTCCTGGTATATATCTGAAAGAGGAATTTAAACTATCATGCTCGGAGAGAGATAGGTTAGCTGCTGAGGAAATTCATAGACTCAATGAGGATAAACCCGTCGGCATTAGTGTTCTGGAAAACAGGGATTGTGTTGAGAATATTGCTGAGTTAGAAACAAGTCGGCACAACCCTCACGGACTAGTTCACTGCTCCAGCACGAGGGTAATAACACCTGAAAAACTCAATCAGTTACCTGTGATATTCTACGACAGAGATACCGATCTAGCATTTTGCACAGATGTTGGATTGATTAATAAATTTGGCCATCCATACTCGTCAAGAGGTCAGTCTCTTAGACTGATGGATGCCGGTCGAAGAAAAACAGATATCTGCAACATAAATAAACGATTCACTTTCAGTATCGAAATAGTTGACAATTCTGGAGATATAGGTGATAGATGGCTCAGGCCATTTCTTAGTGATTCCGTCTACCATATACCCGCCATCAGAGATAATGGGCTAAGAGACGGCATAAGGATATATTTAACGGAAGAGAAAAACTTAACCGTTAAAAAGTATCGATTCCCAACAGCTAAAACAATGAGCATTGAGCAATTTCAGGAGCAGTTCCCGCATTTCAAATTGTTCAAAAAGTACCAAGATGCTAAACATTATGACAGCAATTCTGAACTGAGAGACTATCAAATAAAGGTTAAAAGACTCGAGCAGGATAAGCTCGAGTCTGAGGCGTCTCACAATAACACAATGCTCAAACTAAGCTTGGAGAAAAAACTGATAGAAGATAAATTGCTTTTAATAGACGAACAATCTAAAGCAAGACAAATCGAATTTGAGGAATCAGTCAGACGAAAAGACGAACTTCACCAAAAGGAGATGCTTCTCAAAGACGAAGAGTGCGCTCGTTTAAAGAAACAAAACGACGAGCTACACGAGCAAAAGAAGAGACATAAACAAGAAGAGCATGAGCAAAATTACGCTCACTCTAAAGAGAAAAACCAGCACGAGCATAACACAAACAAAAGAAAAACGTTGCTGGACTGGATAAAAGCAATTCCCTCCGTAATAACCAACGTTTTATCGTTAGGCAAACTATTGATTGGTTTAGCCGCGATATAGTCGAGGAACAAAGTCATGATGGATCCGCAACTAGCCAAATATGTATCGGAAATAACTCCAAGCCTAAACCCGGTCCTAGCGGACGGGTTGGCTACTGCGCATATGCCGTATGCGGAACAATTCCTGTTAGAGATATTTAAAACCATCCAAAGCACCTATCCTGAAGGCCTTGTGTTTAAAGGTAGCAGGCGTTGCACGCTTCAAGAAGAGTACATCGAGTCACTCCACCTCAAACGCCCTAGGCTGGGTGGTAAAAGGCATTCAAGATACACCATGGAGATGGCGGTATCCAATTTGTATTTGGTCCGATATGATTTCGAATACAAAGGGGAGCCACTAAAACCAGTATATCTGTATCTGCCTTTTGTTGGCCCGGGCGGTAGCATCATGCTGGCTGGCTCCCAATTCATTATCTCCCCGACGCTATCGGATAGAATTTTCACCATAGGCGAAGATTCTATCTTCGTAAAGCTCATTAGAGATAAGCTCAATATCTATCGTCGATCAGGACATTACAGAGCAAACGTGCTTGTACCAATAGAAGGTAAGCCGATGCATGTCTCGCACCGAGAGACATGTCAGTTCACTCATAGCCCAATACATCATAAGCAAGGCGCTAAGAGTAAGAATCAATCGTCTGGCGGTGGACAATCTAACAGGCCTGAAACCTGTCTGACTCACTACCTATTCTGTAAATACGGAGTCATCGAAACATTTCGCAAATTTGCTAAGTGTGAGATTGGTTTGGGTGTGGATATCACTGAGAGCCAGTACCCTCCGACAGAGTGGGTTATTTGCTCAACTCAAGGCAATCCATTGACTTTATCCGGCAGAAATGGATATTTGGCTACACAGGTAAAGATAGCTGTACCTATCTCGGCCTATACCGCTAAAGTTAAGTCGATGATTGCTAGTTTCTTTTATGTCATCGACCACTTCCCACACATGTTCAATGTAGGGAAGAATGAAACTCATCTTATCGATGACTATAGAAAATGGCGAGCAGTTTTAGGCATCATCATAAACGGTCACGACGCGCAATTCATCTCGTTGCTCAACGAGATGGATAATCACATCGAATCACTAGACGACTATATTGATGAAATTGTTCAGGCCAAGTTGAAGTTATTGGGCTTACAAATTCGTGATTTCTACGAATTTTGTGACCTCATAAATGAAAACTTCAATAAGTGGATCTTGAATAACGCCGACAAAATCAACTCAATGCACGACAAGGAGTTAACGATACTCTACAATGTCTTGTTTGATATCACTAGCGAGATATTTAGATCGGCGTATAAAATCAAAGCCACCGCCTCTACTAAGAAGCCACTGACCGCTAAGGAAATAGAAACTATCTTTAAGAAGCACTTAAAGAAAGGAATTATCTATTCTCTTAGAAACAGTCATCCAGAGGTATCCACCATCGCCTACTCTGGTGATAATAAGGTGTTCAAGGTAACAACCACAATAATTCCACAAACTAGCGGGGGCAATAACAAGAGTGGTAAGAAAGGTGGTAAGCGCGGTATGGTGGGTGATCCAACACAACGACTACATATATCTATCGCGGAACACGCTTCGTTCTCAGCTATGCCTAAGAGAGATCCATCCGGAAGAGGAAGACTCAATCCATTTACTTTGATAAATGAAAATGGTGTTTTGGTCAGAAATCCAAAATACATAGAGTTGACAGATAGTGTCCAAAAAGACATTACTATCAAATAAAAACTGAATGGTAATTTGAAACAGGAGAAAAGAAATGAATGATTATCAGATCCAGCAAATCATGACGCAGCCACTGGCTCAATTTGCTAATGCAGATTATATTCCGCAAAGCATCATGATGCAGCCTATTACGCCAAATCAACAACTACAACAGATGGTTCCTGTAATAGCCAATATGGTTATTCAGGGGCTGCAAGCTGGGCTACAATCATCCCCTAACCATTACACCATGGCCACCTTCAATATCTTAGCCAATAACGGCTACGATAACATGGAGTTCAGGGCTGTTGTAAAGATTCTGTTAACCGCCTGTTATAACTATAGCATGGTGGATCAGAATATAGCCAACAATTTCGCGGCATATCTCCCAAATATGGTTTCGGAATTCCTGCCTGGCGCTATTGCTCTGATGTTCCAGAAGTATTCCAACATTCTCTGCAGAATGGGTATGGATATTCAGCAAAGAGTCCAAGCTAACGCAACTAAGATAAGTCAAGTTCTTAATTCGCAACAACAGCAACAGCCTCAATTCCAGCCGGGTATTGGCGGCAACATACTCAGCGGATTGATGGATGGGCTACAGTCGAACCAAAGAGTTGGTGCGATTGGTAGTCAGGAACAATCCATTTTTAATAAAGCGCAAACCACAGCACCGACCCAAACCGGAACACACCAATATAGTGGAGATAACTTCTACACCAAGAAACTACAGAAATTAAAATCTGGAGAAGTCCAAGACACACCCAGCATCACGCATGTAGAGGCCTTTTCAACCACGCCGGCACCGGAAGACAAGAAAGTTAAGTCAAAGATACCGGATTCAATCTCTGTATTGAGTGGTGAACCAGGTGGTATGGTTATCGTGTCCAAGAAATCAAATCTTGGACTAAATCAGCCAGTCACTGAAGAAGTAACTCACTTGTTCAAATCCAGTATGGTTGAGGAAGACAGCGAACCTGTGTGGGATGTTCCGGTAACCGATAGCGATAAACTGGATAATAAACCCACCGCCCAGTCAGTTATTTCTCTATGTGGTTTTCCAGGTATCAGAAAAGACGGTGGCGTGATGTTTAAACCAGATATCAAATCAGCCATGCTGTCCGATAACCTGGCTGAGCATTTGGCTAATATTAAAGGATACACGATTGACGAGATGAGGATGCTGGGTATGCACTGGTATCCTTCGATTGTTCAGCCAACTGTCCCGGACTATGATCCAAATACACAAGCCATGCTGTATTTCCCTATTCTGGAAAATAACGGGTTATTCGCCTTCCACATAAAGAAGGAAGATCTTGGTAAACACTCAGCATTCCATAGACACACAACAATAGCAGAAAACATGGACTACGAACAACACGGTATTGGGTTTGTTCCCAAAATGAAAAACCCACCAGTTCGCGAAACAGCGGATCAAAAACCCACAGATAAAAGCGATCCAAAACCATTCAAGTTAGTTGTTGAGGTGGATGAAAGCGTGAGCGTTGATTTCAGCCAAACACCTATCTATAGGTCTATGGTTTTGAAACTAACTAAAGGCGCAAAACAAGAAACCTACAGTAAAGTAGCCATGATTCAACCAGCGTTGATCGTAAGCACTTTCAGTTTCGACTCAACCGATGAGAAAGAAAAAGCAAAAGCACACATTGATCAGATGAGTACCGAATGCAGCAGCATCGATGATGTGGTTGCTGTGCTGGATCAAATGGATGAGGCTTTCTTGATTCCGGTCAAGCAACGCTTATCGTCTCTGTTTGCAAAACAGATCAGTCGAGCAATTACTCTGAAAGCTGGGATCAGTATGGAATTTGATTGCTTGACCGCTGAAGGATGGTCGACAATCAAACAATATATTGATTCGACATTCTTCGATGGCTTGAAACAATCGTTCTATAGCGATCAACGTCAAATCATCGAAGAAGTCATGAGCGGCGAGCGCGCATTCATGTTTCAGGATATGAAAGACTTGATCGATGTGCGGAATGATCTAGATGAAGAGCAAAGCAGACTCTGTCTTGATTTTGGCACATACGAACAGGTCATAGTGACTGGTATGTTGGCGTGCGAGTTAGAACTCAAAGACAACAGAGAGCAGTTCATGATTCCAGAGTCCGCCACAAAAATCTACTCACTAGCTAAAGAGGTTCTGAAGCATTCCGCTGACTACGGCTATAAGCCAGCTAGCTCAGTCATCATCACCAGAGATGGTTTTAGAATTGATGTAGATTACAACTACATCAATGGCGTGATTGTTGGTAGTGTTAGTGAAATCGCGTAACGGACTATTTCGATCATAACGTCATACAGATACATGGGGACTAGTCCCCATGTATCTGTATATTTTTTTTATTTAAAAACCAGGTCCTGGCTGATCATCTAACCCAATATCTCCAAATTCATCGCCATCAGCAAGGGTGGCGTTATCTTCAGCGCCACTAGGGGGCGAGGAATCACCCCCAGTTTCATCAGTGGATATTTTAGCTGCTTCGGTAATAGCATCTAGTCCTTTTCCTAACCCAGCTGTTGATTTAATAATACCGGCGAACAAGGATGAAAGTTCCTTAACAAAACTTTGATGCTCACCAACAATATTAACCATCGGCTTACCATCGGAGTCTTTAGCGGTTATTGATGTCAGCTCATTCAACACTCCGTTTTCAGAACACCATTTACGAATATGGTAGTTTCTGACTATAGCTTTAAGTCTATCCATCTGGTTAGATAGCGTCTCTCCATCTAACTCGCTACTGAATAAATCTGGCGTTATGTGTGCATCCAAAATCTCCTCAAATAAATCTTTCCAAGCTTGGAAAGATTTGTATTGATTTTCAATAGTCGTCGTATCTGGTGACGGTAGTTCACACCTCATTTCAGTTATGAACTTTTGAAAAACATAGTTAACTATGTTTTTCTTCGTACCGGCATCATCTTTTTCGATTGTTAATAATTTCTTTTCAGAATCATTAAGCTGAACACTCTCGTAGTTTGATGATATTGTTTCCTTTATCTCAGTATACAGACTCTCTGTCGATTTAACGATCATTTTTACGAAATTAGTTATCTGCGGGGATAATCTTTCTTGAAACTGTTTAACTCGCCTAGATAAAAGAATGTTGTTAGCTATAACAGAAGTCGCAAAGTCTCCGGCAAACCCATTGTCCACTGTTTCTGGCGATAAGCCAAATCTCATAAACGACATCCGGCGCAGATTATCATCTAGATCAGTATCTGGTTTCTGAACCTGTGAATTAGTCTCATTGACCTTAACAGACATATCCGGTAATTTAGAGCTACCGGTTGTGTTGAATTCCACACCTGCCTGTTGCAGCGTGTTGACTATATCCATGGGTCTATTAAGATACATTGGCAGCAAACTGGATCTACTAGACGCAAATGCATGCATTGCTTTTTCTCTAGACTTAACGGGATCAGGATCGTCTTCCTCTAGTTGAATATCTACAACTGTTCGCCCGATAGAATTTCTAACAGAACCCCACACGCTAGCTATCGTCATGATGGCTCTTAGCGAGTTAATGGTCTTGAGATCATCCATGATGGATCTACCAGTTCCATCTGGATTATATTCAAAAGCAAAATAAGCCAGCATATCGGAAGGTATAAACAGAATTTGAGTATGTTGAGCTCTCAATGTTCTGCTTAACATTAGCCTATATATCTCGTCGTTTCTAGCGACAGCAGCGCCTCCTTTATACAGACCATTTTTAAGACGAGATATCATTTCTGACTCAATCATGTCACCGTATATACGAGTAGCATAATCAACATACGTAGCGGGAGTGCACTGCATTCCGTTAAATGCGGCGTGAGCTTGCTGAATTAATCTATGCTGAGCGGTGCCTTGGGCTGAAAATTGTTGTCCTAGATACTCATTATCGTACATCGAGCTGGTTCTAGATAGGGGGTTTCCCGTGTCGTCTATTATTAGATAATACCCTATGTGTTTCTTGGGCTGACCAGGAACATAAACAGGTACTACGGATTCCGGTGGTAGCTCCATAACCAACGGCTCGCCGATAGTTCTTCTAGTGAGTGTGTCTGGGTGAGATATATTAGTTGTTTGTTTTGTTCGAGAAGACGGTGTCCTGGAAATAAGAGTATATATTTCTTGCTCAGAAAGATCACTCCTATCTTTTTTCGAAAAAGACTCTATGCTAACATTATGTCCATTGAATAAATTATATCTTTTTCTAGATTCATATTTTGCTAATTTATCAGATAATTCAGGTATTTTTAGAGCATCAACATTATCGATAAATGAAACAAATGGATCAACTTGTTCTTTTTGCAATTTCCTAGCGGGAGTCCCTGTATACGCAACCACGCTGGTTGATGAGTCATACTCTTCAAATGAGAGTGTCACTTTTCCACTATCGTAACTATTATTATCGGTCAAATAACTTTCTAAAGATAGGCCAACTGTCTTTTGGTTTCGTTGTCTGTTAGAATCAGATGGGCCGAGTATGCCAATATTTTTAATTAAGCCGTCGTCATCGAAGAGGCTACTAGTGGCTGCCCTATATGACTGTAGATCCGGAATAATGTCTTTATTGATAAAATGATCGATAGAGCTTTCCGGTATAACCGCTATGGGCGAACACCCTGCGGTGAATATCATCCTTTTAAGTATCTCCGGCAACAGGATGTTAATGTTATAGACCTGTGTAAAATGAGTCTGTATTGTTGTTATTATTGCTGAGCTGGCGGTCGATGTCAATAACCCAGTGGGCGGTATGAAGTTAAGCTTAACATCCATCATGTCTTTTGGTGACAGTATGGAACTCACTAAAATCTGAGATGCTAACTCTAGGTCCGGCAGCATCTTTAGCAGATTATCATTATCATTAATGCTTCTAGATTTTTCCGCCGCAATACCAGCCATTTGAAAGTAATCGGGCGACTGAATCTTTCTGTTGCCTTTATCATCGTACTGCGGTGAGAATATGCCGGACACCATCTTACTTATGGCTGAAACAACTCCTGGATTAGATTCAACCATCTTAACTGCGTCGACTCTGCGGTTTAATTGGTGTGTTTCGATATTTTTCATAATCGCTGCGTCCTGTTTAGGCAATAAGAAAGTAGAGTATGGAAAAAAATTATACTAAGATTTATAAAGACGATATTTTAAACCTAGCGGCGAGTATCGCGATAAAAAGCGATACAACCGCTGAAATGATTAATAATGGGTTACTAGTTAAATATGGACCGACGGTCATTAATCGCCACGATCGATCGTCATGGAAATACTACATGAATATCAGCGGGGATTATCATCCAACTGATACTAAAATGTATGTCACGTCCATGGATACACTGGAGACTATAGAATTTAGCAAAACTAGTCTTTTAATACACACGGCAACAGCCAAAGGTTACTCGTATGGTACATTGCCGTATAAAGAACTGGTTAGTAAGTTTCCTGATCAAGAGACTCTTATCAGGGGTATATTGTATCCATGTGATATAAATAAAGCCATAACTTGCAGAGACGGTACCATTTTAGCGTACCCTAAGAACTTAGTCGAAGAATACGAATATTCGCTAATATCCAATTTACAAACATGGATATACGGATTCTTTCAAAGATGGAATAATGCTGCATTCAATATAAGTGATGAATTGTACCATCCGTCAATGCTGGCTGTTCTATACTCGTGTATGGTTGGTGCTATTTACTGCATCAGAAAAGAAGCCTGTAAAACAAATGAGGTACATAGCTATCATCTAAGAAATTACCTATCCAGTAACAGTAATCTGGCTGAGTATCTGCCCTATTTGAACAGACATCAGGCGTTATGGCTATATAGAAATATAAAAACCATACAGCATAATGCCGGTCATCGCGATACATTTGAGTGGTTGGTTGAAAATCTGTTTACCGCTAGAAAATTACCGCTCTCCGCTTTTGAAATGAGTCACGATTTAGCCAACTGCGCTTCAAACATGGGGCCTCTGGTTGTCTTCCGTAGGCGGGAACTAAATGAAATTGGTAGCGCTAGCGATAGGCATATATTTAGTACCTCAGAAATATACGATAAGCAGAATAACTTAGCTAGGGATAATCGAATCTACAGGGACGAATACGATGCCGTGGTGCCGGTTAGAATGGAGAACTCTCTCTCTAATAAACTAAATACCAAGCTATTAGAGAGCTCCATGGTTAACCCGGAAGGATCTGAAAAATATACATTAGAAGATATTCGCCTAAACCATTGGCTATATCTCGGATATCTTAATAAATATAGAGCAGTTATACCATTCACCTCACCACAAACGGGTGAGGTTGTATACATGACCGCGCTAAACGCATTTGCTCTATATCTATATCTGCATGCAAAATCTAATAACATTACAATAATTGACATGCCGGCAGTGATTGCTAAAAGAGTCATGTCGATACCTAAAACGCCAATACAAACTATAAGAAATATAATCACGAGTGATGTTAGCCAGATATTTATATCTCAAGCCCATAGTCTGATGCCTGACGCTATGGATATATATTCCATAGATTCCTTCTACGAGTATACTAAGAAACTCTGGAGAGCGGCTAATGATCAATGGAGAATGGTGTGTGTGGATTCTGATTTAAACACCAGGGCCATGAAACACGCGGCGATTACTAGAATGTGGCGGAATGAACACATTCAGCTAGGTATTGCTGGAGAAACTTATTCTGACTTTTTTGCTAGGAATAGCTTATCTATCGAGTCCTATACTGCGAATGAAATCATAATAGCTAAAGATAATTTACTGCAAGCTTCTTTAGGATTAGCTAGATCTGATGAGTTGTCCGTGGTTGGTATTCAGAGAGCCATGGCGGAGATACTCAGTAAGTTATCAAGTTATTCTATTCACATATCTAGGGATATAAATGAAACACCGATTCGAGACGCCGGGCAAACAGCTATAAGAACAGGAAATATAACCACTATTGGCACAGGTATAAGTGGCCTGCATTCTGGGACGGATGTACTTGACGTCACCAGTACATCTAAGGCAACTATTGCTTACGATATGGGTGGTATTGGTAGCGGGGTTATCGCGAAAGGTCGGTCAACTCACGATGCAGATATTTCAATTGGTGTTACATTGAAAGTTATTTCCAATAAACCTAATGAGGTTATAAATATATCACCAGGAGTATCATTCACAGCAATACTGGATCCTCTGCCAGCTGAGTATGCTGATTTAGTTAATTGTTCTGGTTTAAGTAATTTCTTACAATTACCTGAACATGATAAGAGAAAAATACCGTTTTTTATTTAACTAACTATATTTAATTTGTTCCTCTAACAATTGGAAAAGAGATATGGATAATACTACTAGAACAGTATATGCTGCGTTATTACAAACAAATTTATTCTTAGATTTGCCTCATAACTACGCAACGCACTCGACCTTGAATGAAGCATTGGGTATAAATTCAAATATTTTACCAAATACTTCTGAAAAAAACTCTCTAAAATTCTGGACGATCGGTATTCGAGGCCATCAAGGGGATATAGGAACAAACGGACTATTGTTGGTCAAGCCCATACCCCATAGAGCGACTGATGGCAATAACTATTATACGCTGCCTTTTGTGCTTAGAGAAGTAGGTAATGATTTAACACCCACCGAGCGAGCAAAATACGCCCTCAGAAAAGAAGAGGTCATATCCGGCGTAACTTATATCGCTTATTACGCCAGAAGAATAGATTTCACCGGCGTCACATCCGGCATGAAATTAATTACAGTGGATTCTCAGTCGGAGACTGTTTCTGATTTTGTACCTGGCGTAAGTAATCTAAATCCGACACCACCCACGTTGCCAAATACTGGTACAACCATAGTGTCTGGTGAATACGTGGCCGCCACTGCGCGCATCAGCATTGGTATGACTCCGCAAGAAGCACAAGAGTTTAGAAACGTTTGTGACATACTGTTTCAAACGACCGACTACGCGCTTGTCTCTGAAATAGCTCTATGCACTGGTGTGAATAGATCCATTCAGTACACAAATGGCCCCACGACTATCTCTATGAATGAAGGTATTGGCGTACAAGTAGCCACATTCATCCCGTCAATGAATCATCTTAATTCTAGCTCCAATAATGGTTTTGAGCTAGAACTAGACGTGGGTGTCAGAGAACCTATGTATACGTTCCAAACCGTAGGCGTAACACCATAAAGACAATGCCGAGGTCATCCCTCGGCATTGTTCACTGTATATGAAATCATTAAGCATACTGCCGACTTGTCCTGATTATGTTAAAATAATCGGCATAGATCCAGGAACCACAAACATAGGGTATTCGGTGTTGCGCTTCAGCGCTATGTCTGGGCGAATAGTTGACACGAGAGCTAGAACTGTTACGGCTGGTAGAGAGCTGTGTATTGATAAATTGGCCGCCGAGACACACGGTGATCGATTTGCCAGGATACAAAATCTAAGCCAGACACTATTGACCATGCTTCATGAAGACGAGCCCAACTTCGTAGTATGTGAGGCGCCTTTTTATAATCCAAAAAGACCGGGCGCGCACGCTGCATTGGTTGAGGCGCTTGATGCCATACGTCAGGCGGTATACTTGTACCATCCTTTTCTAAAACTAGAGCTGATAGATCCTTCTAGTGCGAAAAATGCCGTTGGTGCTTCTGGGTCAGCTAAAAAAGAAGTAATGCAGACAGCCATACTCGGTATGGCTGAGCTGAATTATCAGGGGGATATTCCGCAGATTAATTTAGATGAGCACTCAATCGACGCTATTGCCGTGGCTTATTCTAAGTATAAGAAATGTTTAACTTCTTTTATTTGAAAGATTAAGATGAATACTGTATTGATTAAAATAGCTATAGCTGCCTGTCTTTCCCTAATCCCTATTGGGTATTCGTATTGGAATATTCAATCGAATAAGGGGGTCATACAGGAGTTAAGAAATACGATTGCTAGCAAAGATAAAAAGATCTCTGATATGGATTTTGAATTAGAGAGTAAAAATAATGAAATACGCTCAAAAAATACAGAGATAAATATCTTGCAAAACAAGATATCTGATTTTGAGTTATCTAAAAAAACTAACGAGGCAATCGATGTTTCAAAACAAAGATTAATAGAAACTCAAAAGATAATAGATGATAAGGTATCAATAATAAATAAAAAATACGAAGGTTTGCAAAAAACTGACGCAAACGAACAAGCAAGAAAACGAGAAATAACGAGAGAGAGGGTTAAAGGATTGTGGCTAAGTTACTGTATCGCTTATCCAGACAATGAGAGATGTAAGGAATAATCATGTATCGCTCCAGAATACTACTAGTAGCTATAGCGTTTATGCTATTATTTAGCGGATGTGCGTCAGAGCCAAAAATAGTAACTCAGTATGTTACCAGGAGTGTTTTTCTATATCCACCAGATGATCTACTAGCACAATGTCTGGCTAACCCACCATTTACCATAGAACAATATGAGTCAGCCGGTGATGCGGAGAAAGAAAAACTAACATTTGACTACTCTGCGCATCTTTTAAACACAGTCATTGTATGTAATAAACGACTCGATGGGTTGCGTCAATGGAAGTTAGATAAGCAATCTATTGCAGATAAATGACAGTGACGCGACGCACTCGTATCTTTAGTGGAGTTAATCATGAATCCAGACAAAGATGTTGCGCCGCAAGATACCAATAAAGGTTCGTGCGACCTGGAACAGATAGAAAAAATAGAGCACGCTAAAGAAGAAAGGCAACTAAGACATTGGTTAATCAGAAGAGGATTTACTCTGATTAGTTTTGTTGTTTTATTAGTTGTTATATCTCTTGTGTATGACTTCATATTCCTGAGCGGAAAGACCGGGGATACATCTAGTGCGGGCGGTTTTATAACAAACGTATTTCAAGTTTTTAAAGTACTCATAGAGCAATAATACTGAGATGGTCTATAGACCATCTCAGTATCTGCTGACATCATTTGATAAAAACTCATTTATTTACCATGAAACATTTAAAAAAAGCTATATCTTCTATCAACATTGCGATGGAAGAACTCAGCGACGGCGTCACCAGAGTAGAAAAGGAGCATGTTTTTTACGGGCGCATTGTTGATTTCGATCAACTAAAGAAAGCGGCTGAAGTAATCAAACAAGAGCAATGGACTATTAAGGTTGCTAAAACAGATAATAACTTATCTAAAGGTCAACTACGAGTTAGAAAAAACATTGAGGGTAATGAAACCAGTTACGTGTTTACCCTTAAGACGTTTCGCTCAGATGATTCTAGACTAGAAGTATCGATGGATGGGTCGGCAGATGCATTTGAAGTATTTCGGATGCTATCAGATTCCGGGATGATAAAACACCGCTATGTTTTTCCTGTAGAGGGTAGTTCACTAAAGTTCGAAATTGACGTGTTTTTGAAACCGGACGGTACTTATCATAGCTGGTGTAAGGTCGACGTGGAGGTGGAGGATATGTCCATACCTCTGCCGGCTTTTCCAATTACATTAGCCAACGTTATCCGCGAGACCGGCGACAGTATGCCGGAGGAACAGCGAAAAATCGTAACAGATCTTTACGATCAGTACTTTTTGACAAAATCTAGTCAACTACAGTCCTGATAAATATAATTACAGTGCGCTATATCAGTGATGGGGTGGCTTGAGCCACCCCATCACTGATATATATTTAATTATCAACAGCCACACCAGTATCATAGAAATTACGAATAGCTTGATTTAATCCACTCTGAGTACACTCGGCGTGAAAATACCGCACCGTCTGAGGACACCACCCGCTATCTATCCATCCCGGTATGCTCTCTAGTCTTTTTAAAATAAGATCATAGTGTATTGTGTCTGATGAGTAAGGTACAAAATACCTGTCTTGCCCTAAGAATAGATCACCGTCATCTAGAGCATCGTAAAAATCCACACCATATATCTTATTAAGCATTGTTGCGTAGATTATTGCGACAATGTAGCTCTTAGCTGGATATATAGCCACATCCTCTTTAGACATAACGTACCTGACCGCATTATCGACTATATCGACATAGTCTTCTATAACTTTTATTCGAGACAAGCTGTCTGTGTGTTCTGTAATTACTGAATTATAAATAAGTTGAAATTTTTTCCATGGTTTTTCTTGCATGATAGTTTTATTCGACATAGTTATCCTTAGTTGGTTTTTTTAGCAACATACATCAAGTACTTCAGGCACCCTGATCGATATGCCTCGAGCAAATCACTATCAGTTTCAGACTTAAATCCCCAGCCTTGTCTGAGTATCCAATAATTGCTGACATATTCAGTTAAATCAATAACATCTATCTGCTTAAAACAATTATTCCGTATACAAGACATTAAATCTTCGTCAGCGTGTATGGCTATATTGAGTTTACTTTTTATTCGATTTATTAGACCGATGGAGGACTCACATTCACCAGACACAACCATGGAACACAATACCAGCGCGCCACTATCTTTAATAGCGCTATACCATCCAGCTAATGATGATTGTAAATCAGCACAATAATGAAGACTCTCGACGGAATAGATGATGTCGAAAAAGTTAGGGTAAAATACGGTGGTGGTATAGTCACCTGTGAACAACTTGAATCTATTCTGTTGTTTAATTACCGCTGGTAGCTTCAGCGCATATTCTATCGAATAGCGAGATATGTCGATTCCTACTATATTGGTTTTATTATTTAACGCAGAGTATATGGTGCTTATGCCACATTTACCACACCCCACATCCAGTACTTCGTCTGCATCCAGCGAACACTCATTTATCTTGTTAGCGATCAACCTACCTAACCTAGTTTCCGCTTCATGTAGTAGTCTATCTATCTCGTTTTGCTTATAGCGCGCTGGGTCTTCCTTAGTCCACAGTATTCCTTGATGGTAATGCGTATAGCCATCGTACTCCCCCTGTATAACTGAATGATCCACTAATCTTTGCCTATATTGCTTTATAGCTGATAGATTTAACTCATCCTGATTTAACAAAGTGGCGTGGTAGACCATCGTGGCTCCTCTCAAATTAATCCATATTGACTTCCGCCCATTTTAACAAGCCATAAAATCCATTACAGCTATTTTTTATATCCTTGACTTGTCTGAGGTGTTCGCTCAAACAATGGCCAGAAAATTCACATTGTTTACAAAAACTATTATTAGAAACCTTCTTCTTCTCTTGCGCACACCATATCAGATACTGTTCATAACTATCCAACTCTTTAAAATATTCTCTGTCATTCAAATCAAAATCAAGAACAGCAATCTTTCCATTCGGAGTTATGTACAGGTGATCATCAGAATAGGAATTTCTTTGTTTTGTCAGCGACGCTATAATGTTGTCCTCGTTAGTTAATCTGAACTTTTTATGTATCGAGCACTGTATTAGATCTTTAACAAAATTCTCGTAATCCAAATAACTAATCTTTAAGTCATTAGCTTGATTTGGACTATATGGCTTAACTTCAACATTTTCTAATAATGAAAACATATTTAAAGTTCTGACTATATCTCGTACATCGTGTTTTATTAATTCTGGGCTAGCCAGCATAAGAATAGAAAACGGCCGAGTCAGCTTCAGCATATTTTTCAATACTTTATCACTAGACTGCCTGGCATCAAAATCAAAACTTACACTGATATATAAGTCTTCATCTTCAAATATTTCTGGACTATAACCGGACAGATTAGTATTTAAGTTTATGGAATCTATGCCGAATGATTTAAGTATATTTTTAATTTGATGTATGTATTCATAACCAAACAGGACTGGCTCGCCACCGTAAAGATCGACATGCTGGATTGAGCGATGATAATCTATTTCTCTAAGTATATCAGATAATCTATTTAAATCTAGCTTCTTGGGGTCGCTTAACTGACTATGCGTGAGATAACAAAACTCACATCTGAAATTACAAAAATAAGATGGATTAATAGATACATTCATGATTCAGCGATGTGGGTGGAGAGCCACCCACATCGCTACTCCTCTTTAACATATGGCGTAACGTGAACTGCGCCAGATAAATTATTGAGATCAATAATTCGACTAGCCAGTTTTTTCATTTCAAAACAATGTTCCTCGACTACGCCATGTCTTTTCATATCGTGCATTGTTTTTCGACAGCCGTTGCAGATAGAAAACATAGGGCAAATTAGACAGGATTGTTTTAAACTTATAAAATCAGGGTTATTAGATAACGGAGTATGTATTTTATCCGTATTCATTTCTACATCGTAGTCTATGGGAAATAACTTATCATCCCCGAAAGACCCGCAGCTGTAATAGCTATTATCTGGTTGTAAAACTCTAATTGCTGTATCACACTGTCTATTCTGAGGGCATGTTAATGCATACCCTTGTAAGCTTTTAACCATTTGTTTTGTATTATACTCCCACTGCATCAAGCCTCGATCGTAAATGCTGATGTATAGAGCGTACATTCTAGATAGTGGCGTGACTATGTCTCGTTGCCCTATCTTTATCCCTTTGAAATAGGTCGGTGGGCCAGAGCTCATAGCCAAATTCAGCTTACATTCAACATCCATTGTTTTTGCAAGCTCAACATTTCTAATAGGATCTGGGGTACTGGAACTAATAACGGATATAAAATCTGGCCTATATCCAACCAGATCTAACATTAGATCGCTGACCTTCCAAAAATCAGACTCAGTATAAACAGTGGTATCCCCTTTTCTTCTATCTTCACCATATTGAAAACTCGTGGTTACCCCGACTCGGGGATGTTTAAATAAATCAACCCACATAGAAGGTTTCTTATAAAAAGCCCAGAGATTAGTAGTGAAGCTAATTGATGTTTTCATTCCTTTGTCATCAAGCCACCTGATGATTGCCCAATAGTACTCTGGGTCCATCAGCAGAGGCTCTCCGCCATTCACAATGATGGTGGATGTATTTGGGAATCTGTCTAAAAAGCGGAATATTTTATCTAAACCCAGTCTTGAATTATCGCTATCGGCTATATCCGTGCTAGAACAAAATGTACACTTGAAATTACATGCTTCAAGTGGCTTGATTATTAAATTCATGATAATTGCTTGCTAACTAACATAGAACGGAAAACTACTAACAATTCTCCTTGTTTTCGATTTCTCTGCTCTATGGAAGAAAAATCTATGGCAGTTAACAGCTATTAAATCACCTGCTTTTGGTTGTATTTGCCATTCTCTTTGCTGGTTGCTAAAATGAATGGAGCCACCCTTATCAGGGTAAGTGTCGTCGTAGTATAGCAGGAAGAATAACTGAGGACCTTCGTCGCCGTCGTTATGCCAATACGTAGCGTCTAAATTAACACCTTCCCACATTCTTCTTTTGTTAGAGAACACAACATCGGCGTGGGTGGCTGCCAGATAATCAGAATATATTATCGTTTGGATCAGACTGAGGTGCTGATCGATTTCTGGCAGCAAATTCACGGGATGATTATCCCCGTTAAGAGTATTCTCTTTTTGCCAGATTATTGAGTCTAACGGGAGTCCTCTTATTAACTCTGGTCGACGGAATAATTGAAATCCATTTTCGTAGAATTCATGAGATAAATTATTTACACTCATCGCATCCTCCAGGCAACTCACCAGTATATCCTAGTTGTTTTAGTTGGCGATCGATTTCTCTTATTCTTTCCTTCAGCTCCATGGTTGGGCCCTCAGCGTCTATTAATTTCTTTTTATTTTCTTTAACATTATTTCCATCAACAATATTTTTTATGTAAATCAAATAGTCCGCGGCATAATTATTCCTAATCGTCGCCTTCTCCAGGCGTTCTTGGAGAAGTTGCTGTATTTGTGAATTCATGTAAATGCCTCATTTAGTTTGTCAGATAGTTGTCTTTTGTTTTTTCTAATTATATCCTGAATGGCTTCTAATCGAGGTAGGTTTAGCAGACTATTACAATTTTTGGCTGGTGTTTGAGGATCGAGTAGATCCTGCACTTCGAACAGAATCTGTGAAAACGAAGACATCTCGCAGATAACTCGATAACACGTCTTAAGAAACATATCAATACTGATATTTTTATTTTCACAATAAAAGTTATCTATTAGATCCGGCGAAGCGTAGTTCATGAAATACATCTCGCACATATCAGATCGAGTATAAGAATAACAGCTGGCTATTGTCTTAAATTTGAGTTTTCGATTCCTATATAAACCGACACCGTCGGTCGACTCGCCATCATTATCCCCATCCATACTGTCGGAATAAACATCAACTAACTCGATACCGTGCTGACTGCAATATTCTGGATCGGCCGCCTCTGAGTCGGGTAGCACCATGTAATCGTATCTATAGTCTCTTAGTGAATCGAATTCTTGTAGCAGTATGTATTCTTTGTAGAAATCCTCTAGTGTTGACCCAGGCATTGCTAGTATCAATTCAACACCTGGCTTGACGGACTCACTTTTACTAGATAATTCCACTATGTATCTACCTAATTCAATTTTATCAGGTAGGCTAAGATCAACCCTTTTAGCAACTTTAAGAGCTTCGTCCGATATGGACTGTATTGAGATTCTTAAATTCTTAGCTACATTTACTTTGTGAAAAAGATCAATCAACTGTTTTCTTTTTTCTAAATTTTTTGTTTTGACAACAGTAACGTCCGTTAACCTGATTCCGTTATTGTAGGCATGAAGTAGGATCTCAGCATCTCTGTCAAAAAACACTCCGAAATTAGCATCCGTGGAATAAACATCGATAAACCCGGCATCCCTTATGGCTTCTATATCCTGTTTAACCACGTCCATGGATTTTTTAATGATTTTGGTGCCTGTGCCGCCGCCCCATTCACAGTAGGTGCATGAAAACGGACACCCCCTGGTTGTTTCTAATACCATGAATTTTTCTAAATCATTATCTTCAGCATATCTACTTATTTTTTTCAAATAATCCAAGTGTTGACGATAGATGGATATGTTTGAGAAATTCCATCCAGTCTTCTTTTCAGAACGTAATTCAAAACTAATGTCTCTTGGGTCTTTATTATTCTCTAATAAATTATTAAACAGATCTAGAATAAATGATTCACCCGGGGTCGTAGGCGACGCTATGTAATCGTACATCCATCTAGACGAGAGAAACTCTTTGTCTTTTGTGCCGATATGCGGCCCACCTAAAACACAGATGCAGTCCGGATTGTTTAACTTAGCATACTTCGCCATCTCGTCAACGATTACATAGTTCCAAATGTAAGAACTAAACAATAAAATGTCGACGTGACCTATTTCCTGGAAAACAGAAGCAACATCTACGTATTTATTCCATTTATGTGGCGGCTCCACCCACTCTATGCTCTCGGGATATCTACCAAATTCGTCATAATGGCTACGCATAGATAGGTATGTCACAATTTGCGGCATACACCAGTCAGCGTGAGGTGGGTTGATGAATACGACTTTTATTTTTTTGTTTTGCTTTTTCTTGAAATGTATCGTATTCATCAGACTATCTTTCATATGTCGAGTTCTTCTGCAAAATAATCAAAGCTAGATATTCTTCTAGGAATACTGGCTTTATCCGCTCTGTGAAAAAACTGTAATGACTGGTTGAGAAAAACACAATCTCCTCTCTTAGGATAAATTGTTTCTTCTCCAGTCGGCCATTTTAAATGAATAGCTCCGCCTGTTTCTGGCGACATATCGTCAAAATAAAGAAGGAAGAAACAATTCATTCCTTCAAAAAAATCATTATGCCAGTGAGTTGAGTCAGAATCAACACCCTCCCAAACACCATATTTCTTAAATATGGCCCCGGGATATAATTGATTTACATACGTTGCCTTCAGATAATTTGAAACAAACAAAAGAGCCTTGTTGGCTTCTTTAGGTAAATCTTTTTCAAAATTATCTCTTAGTCTTTCTTGTGTGTTTACTAAAGGCCAATCTATTTTAATAATGTCGCATAGCTGAGGTTCTTTGAACAAACAAAATCCCTTAGTTAAGAAACTATGTCGATTATTGGAATCAGCAGAAAAATCATTGTAAGTCATACGGGGAATTCTTTTATTAAATAATCAAAACCAACGACCGTTCTTCTATTTATCGATGGATCTGCTTTGTGGCAGAAACTTTTGCTCTGATTTAAAAGAACGATGGTTCCTTTTTTAGGATAAACTTTTACGTACTTATCTCTCTCGAAAGTGGGAGCAACATAAAGAGCCCCACCTGTTTCCGGAGATGTGTCGTCGAAATAACACAATACCGAACAGTTCATTCCTCCGAATTGATTATCGTTATGGAATTTTCTCGAGCCTTCGTCTACTCCGTCCCATATCCCGCACTCCGCAGTCTGCACTGTATATGGTTCTAACACGGTTGATTCCACGTATTGACGCAGTTTGGTTAATCTGTTTTTTTGATCGTCAGAGTAATCGCTGGCGTATATTCCGTTGAACAAAGTGGACTTATTCTTATCATCAATAAATTCATCGACGTCCACAATGTCTCCGAATGTATCTATATCCAATATATTGATGATTTCATCAGAATGCATCTGATAAAGTCCATCGGATATATAGTTAAAAAATAATTCATTTTGATTTATTACTAACATATTTAAATACTTCCTTGTATAGACATCCGTCGACATCTCTGACTAGTTCTTGATAATCGTGCGATACAAAACAAGAAAAAGTGCAGCGGGAATAAAACTCGCACTGAAGGCAATCTCTGTCACCTATGAATTTCTTAACAACACTATCGTCTTCTGGTTTTTCGTATATTTTATCTTTTAAGATAACTGATCCCGAGCATCCTGGCGGAATACTGTTATCGCTAAATATAGTTATGTTATTCCCACGTGTGCAGGGCGTGGTGACTAATTCATCGTGTTTTGTAAAATGGATGACATTGGAACATCTCGGATAATGATCCACTAGGTGAATGAAAAAACGCTGTAAATCAGATTCAGAAGGCATCATTGCCTTTAGTTTATCATTACCGGGTAAAAGATAGTCCCAGTCACAAGTAAACCGATTGTACAGATAATCAAAATAAGCATCACCTTGTATTATTTTCTCTATGCTGTTTTTGGTCATCGTGCACGATACTATTCTGATGTGCTTTAGAAAAATATCTACATTTTCCTCAAATATATTTCTCTGCGACTGATTAAAACGCCCAACCGGATCATAGCTTATAGCTAAATCTATTTTATTGCGCTGTAAGAAAGAAATAACTTTCTCAGTTTGCGTGAAGACTAAATTAGAAATGAAATTAAATACTACCGTCTTACCAACAGGGCAAGCTTGTTTAATTTCATTTATCAGATCGGTGTATATTTCTAGATATCCTGACTTAATTAAATCATCTTGAAATAACTCCCCACCCATTACGTGTATTTGAAATTCAATTGATGGATTGTTGATCATGAAGTCTTTAATAATCGGTACTTTAGATAATATTTCAGATCTACTCATACCAACAATATCTTCATGATCCTGTGGGCAAAACACACACCGCATATTACAATGATCAAAAAGATTAACAACGATTTCCGCGTATTGCGGTATTTTCTTTCTAATTATGTTATAAAAAGAATGGTCATTGGAATGCTGCTTGAGCATAAATACGGGGTGTGTTTTCACGATTATTCTTTCAATTTGCCAGTATATAAGGCTCTAGTTCCATCACTCTGTCTTCCCGCATGCAACTAAAGACATGCGACATAAAGTAATGGTTAACTGTCTGTATTTCAGGAGAATAAAATGAGCCTCCTGATGTAGTGTTATCCCTCTCGTACGCTAGTAGTTTATCCAAACACTCGTCACTCAGTTCTTGCTCGCATAGTTCTGGTATGAAGGATAGTTTACCAGTCTTAGACGACGTGTCGTCGTAATAGGTAGCATCACCCCACTGAGAGACAACTGCTTTAGAGAAAGATCTAAAGTTGTCCAAATCGCTATCAGTTATGTTTTGTAAATTTAGACTACCCGACGCTGATGGTTTTCTTAATTCATTACCATCACCCCAGATATCGTGATTGAAAAAGGATCTAAAAATAGGACCTTTTTCATCAAAAACTCTGTAGAAGTTAGCGATGTTATATATTCGACTAACACCTATTTTTTCTAAAAAGACATTATTGGTTAAGTTCATCAATAGAATCTCTTTTAGTTCATAGAGATTTTTCTCAATGTCTTTTCTAGCGAGTAATCTAATTCGTTTCTTTAGCGCGTCTTTAAAAGAAACATTACCGGCCAAATAACTAGCCAGTAAAAACTCTATACTTATTTTATCTAGATTATTAGCTACGTAATTTTTCTTATGCTCAATAGATGGTTTGTCCGAATTTTCAAAACACACATTGAACGATTTTTGATCAACCAAGTCAAGTGTTTGATTAGACCAACTGCTTCTGCGACTATTACCAAATAATTGTTTTTGGTACGTGTGTGCTTTAAATAACATATATGCGTCACTAGATCTAGGGTTAGCTAAAATTAGTTTTAGCCATGACGAATATATTTGCATTATTGCGGCCATATCCGCATATATTACAAAAGTATCATCACCACCAGAGGACAGCTCACTAATTTTGTCTATAAACTCAACAAAATTAGCAAATACTTTACCCTCGCCGATCAATGCGGTGCATGACTCAGCGCCGTAATATAGATCTGGCGTAAACTGAGCCGGAACACCGTTCTTAAACCCAACGCCATATTTTCTACTAATGATTACTCTTTTTTTAAACTCATCTAAAGCAGCATCTATCTCTAGATAAACTTTTCCAAATAAATGATACATGTTAGGTGCCTTCTTGTAGAGATGTGTTTATAATGGATAACTCTTCATTAAGTAGTTTATTCAAAATATCTGGGGTTATTAATCCATCACCAATCGCGGCAGTTAAAGCAAATAAAGGGTTGTGTGGCACCGCCCAATACTTGAACAAACTTTCTCTTTTGAAAATAGGCTCTTCAAATATTTTAGGTATGAATACGTGATTTTCTAGTTTACCCAAAGGCATTAAATCATAGTACTCTCTAAACTTTAAAAGATTAACAAAGTTTATACCAATCACTGTTTCTAGGTGATAAACTGGTGCCGCCCTAGCCAATTCCTGTATCTTCTCGTCCTTGAATACAAAAAGGTTATACACCGATAGAGAATCGGTGTATACCAGCCACCTATCGACGATTTCTTGATTAGCTGCCGTAAATTTATTGTCTTGTCCAAGTCGGCGGCGATATAAGCACTCCAGAGCAATTTTCTCAAGAGATAGTACACTACACATAGACGTAGTGTTAAAGTAACTCTTAAGGATATCCATCCCGTCATCACTGTCGTAATCAACAGATATGTCTATAGATATATCCAGGTTAGATATGTATGTCAATAACTTATCGCCTTTAAACGCGCTATTGGCTACATCGATAATATACGTGACGTTTTCTTCTTCCCAGTGCTCACGCAAAAGATCGATTGGTATTGGTGCTGTTGTGGTTACTGTTTTCATCGGCGACCTCTGTTACTATGGCAGTTGCTATGGCAGTTGCTATGACACACATCAATCGTTATTGTAGGGATAGGGACGTTGGCTTGATCAAACTTACTCCAAATGGCTTCTAAAACTGTGTCTATAGAGGTCTTGCTTATTTCTGAATCAGCGGATATAGGCTGAAGATCACTAGCTAATACAACTGTCGGCTGTATTCTGTATGCCGCTGACATATTAGCCCTAGCAGTACTATCAAAAGTTATTCCGGCCCCGGCGGTATTACCTAGTCTATTTCTTCTAAATCTGACAGTCCTGACGCTAGAAAATAGATAAACCATGTTTAATAGCCTTGTTCTTAACTCCGCGGCTGAGTGTTCTTGACCCGCGACGGCCACAGCCTCTGCTGGTTGTGTTGGGATAGATCCAACCGGGCCACCGAAGTAACTTATTGGGCATTCTGGAAAAGGTAAAGTGGTTGTTCCCCACGTAACCCCTTCAGCATAGTTTTTAAAAAGAAAATCTAACAACCTCATCCTGAATGCTATGGCTATTGTTTCTGTCGGATAAGGTTGGGTTGGTGGCGTATATGGCATGATTAATCCTTATTCACAATTGAAATAGGTATAGATTTAAAGGTCTTGTTAGTGCTGAATTTATACTGATCAGCTAAATGAAGCATAAGCGATTTAGGTGATGGACAAGCATCGTCCCATAATAGCTGATGACAGCCTGATGCACAGTGTTTAAATACATCACAAGAATAACACTCATTTTTACGATCTTTCTCTTTTACTATTTTGTCTATTCTTTTCGGCTGTTTTAATAATGTATCTATGGTCATATCGATATGACCATACGCGGAGAGTTGGGCTGTGTTCGGGCAACCAGCTATAGAACCATCCGCGTTTATCGTCATTATTGTTTGTTCGCAATCACGACAATAAGTACCGCACCTACTATCATTTTTTTCGAACTTAGCGTATATTTCTTCCAGGGATTTATTTGTAAACCAATCTCTGGCTCCCAGTCTCTGGGTCGCTAAATGCATTTTCAGATACCAGTCATCTACTTCCGCGTTAGTTGGAAATATATCTAGATTATTCGCAGCGTTGCCATCATTGGTTATTCTCTCAAACTGAACAACCGGAATAGAAAATTCATCTATTCTTTTAATCAGTTGAGCGCACTCCATAGCTATTAGTGGTTTAGATATGCTTACGTTTAAGGACATCGCCACATCTAAAGATTGCAGCTTAGATACATTCTTCATCCATAAGTCATGTTGCTTATGATTACTAAATCTTATCCCTGGATCCCAACTGGTTCCCACGTAATCTATTTCTTTGAATAAAAAATCAACTAAGTCATCAGATAGATTATAAACTAAATTCGTAGTGACACCTATCTTTGCTTTGGGAAGTTGTTTTCTTATTTTATCAGTAACTAAGCGTATACTACTTAGCGGCGCCAGCATTGGCTCCCCGCCGTGAAGTTCAAAATGTAGATATTCACTAAATTGATTGGATTGAGCCATGCGCTCAATCCAATCAATTGTTTTATGTGCATTAAAAAAATTTCTAGGAGGAGTATTGCCACCAGTAAAACAATGTTTGCAATTAAGATTGCAGCTTTCTGTTGTTTTCAAATAAATAATTGAAATCATATTAGTTTTCCATATACTTCACGATAAATTCCTCAGCTCCTAGACTAAGGATTATGTTTCTATGCTCATTTATAGCTCGGTGACGAATCCCTTTAGGGATAGTTAGAAAATCACCTGTATTAAGCGTCACGATATCGCTACCATTGTCTGTTTCGATATAGTAGCTTTTAATCCCTTCAATACAAACAACTATGACGTCGCAGTCATCTTCGTGTGTGTCAAACGATACACCGTCCGGCCCAGGGCAATCAAAAGAATGGATAGTCAGAACGTACCTGTCGGAATGCTTATTATACGCCTCAGCGATAACACTCGTACTGGCCTGACGTAACGTGCGCGAGTATCTCTCTAGCTGCTCTGTTTTAATAACAAGACCCTGATTGAAACACAGTTTTAGATCGGAATATGTGTGTAATCCGATAACTCTCCTGTGTTTGTCTATCTGACTAAAGACGCCTCTCTGGTATAGCGATGTGTCTAGATATAAATCAGCTAAATTTATACTAAACTGATTTATATCCTGTATTTTTCCTAACTTACAAGGACTGATGTTTTTAAAATCTGTAATAAAGGAATCCATGATAGCTTTCTTATTGTTCAAACAATATCGCCTTATGTAAAAAACATCAGTCCTATTAGTTTACACCCACACTGGTGGGTATATCTGCCTCCAGGCACCGCCGACATAAGCCTCTAGTTTACCGCTAACCGCCTCGCGTAAACTAGTAGATACATTCGAATTACGTCTAGTGTATCTATTATCAAAGGCACCGCTATCGCGGGAACTAGTTATAGCTATAGTGGTTTTGAATGGAGTCATGTAGGCAGTATTTATAGTCCCTTCCGCAGCCTGCTGGTCGCTGGCTATCCCATAGTCCTGTACATTACCCAGACCCACATGGGTCTTATTGGTACCGTGAGGATTATCTGTTCTGGATATATGAACATTTAAAGCCCCACCAACCAATGAAGATATTGCTTCCGATACCCGCAAAGGCGTCATGTAGGCAGTATTTATACTGCCAGCTTCCGCTTGAGCTTGAGTAGCTACAGGATAGTCCTGTACATTACCTAGGCCAATATGGGTTTTATTAGTGTTATGAGGATTGTCCGTCCTAGAAATGTGTTGAGATATAGAAACATTAGACGCAGTGATGGCCTGCTTTGTTGTCAGTGGAGTCATGTAGGCAGTATTTATACTGCCAGCTTCTGCCTGGGCTTGAGTGGCTACAGGATAATCTTGTACATTACCCAGGCCAATATGGGTCTTAGTTGTACCGTGAGGATTATTGGTATTTCCTTGGTGTTGTGCTAGATTAGCTTCCACTATAGCGATTCTGGACGCAGCGCCATCGCTCAATCCATCTATATATCTTCTGAGCTCATCGTGCGCCGACTCATCGCCAATGAGTATAGCTTGTCTAAGTCTTTCGACGGCGTGAACCAAATACTCGTGACCATAAACATCGCCGGCATCGTGATAGTGTGGCGCTGGGTCAAACTCAGCTGGGCGATTTAAAATATTCGGCCATGAAACTGGTCTATTTTCTAGATCCAGTCTATTTATGGCATCAATAACAGCTAGGGAATTAGAAGAATACTCGCCACCAAGACATTGATAAGTTATAGTTACGTTATTAGATACATTAGTGTCGGTTATAAGTATAATAGCACATATAGCCTTACCGTATCTGGCGGTGGGTACTTGCTGTATCTCGACGCATCTATATTGAGAACTAGTCAAGGGGGTATTAGAGCTAACATCTATAATGGATATAGATTCTTCAAAAAAAGAACCGTATATAGGTGCTATTGCTCTAATAGGTCTATTAGCCAACGTATGTGGCTCGGCACTCACTCTGTTATTAGGGTTAGTGCCTGTTGGATCCAGAGGATATCTTAAAAGTGTAGTTATTGGCATGATTAGTCCGATAAGCGCGGGGGATTATCCCCCGCATTCATTTAAGCATATTCATAAATGACGATGACGCCATCACCACCTTGTCCGCCAGCGGAGGCGGCGCCCGCGCCAGAGGAAGCAGCACCGGAGCCACCCGCACCATAGGGAATTGACTGTTCGCCGGAAGCGGTAGTCACAGTGACCCCGTCAGCCGAAGCACCCGGGGCACCTGGACCAAATATAGAATCACCACCATCACCACCTATGGCCATATTACCGATAATCATGGAAGCACCGGAGCGGGAGCGGAAAGACACAGCTACGTTACCACCAACGGACGCCTCAGAGATCACTCCGCTTTCCTTTCTATATCCAGGAGTATTTGTAATTATCCCAGACAACCCAGCTACACCGCCTGTGGCCGATATAATCCCACCTATGGAACAAGTTTGTCCATTTTGTCCAGGGCCAGGATCAGTGTTAGCTGGGCAGGCGGTCCCTCCGGGCGGTATATTCAGCGTTGCTCCGGCGATGGCTACAGCGTCTAAAAACGCCTCAGCATATCCTCCGGCTCCACCACCCACGCCCGCGTTCGCTTGCCCAGCAATGGATGTTTTGGATGCCCCTCCGGAAGCACCCGGCGCCTGTACCTTACATAGAACTTTCTTTGTTCCAGTGGTCGGTACATAAGCGGTGCCGTTTGAAGAAGGCGTGAACACCCTAATACCAATAAGGCTTCTTCCGTGATGCCCTATAGCAGTAACCACACCTTGCGGCGTCATTAAAGTAAAGTTATTGGTTCCCGCATGAATCTGGGCCTGAGTAGCGACCGGATAAGACACAGTGCTGTTCGTGATAACCGTGTACTGTATCCCGACTGGTTCCACATCTCCATGATAATCAACAGAGCCATTTAGAGCCAGGCCATCTAGAGTTGTTAAACTAAATCCAGGCTGATCCTTCAATAGTCTAACATAAATAGACTGCTGGTTGGTTGTTGCATTATGAACAAAACCAAACGATACGTTGGGCTGGGATGCGCCAGATATGGATGGGTTATTAAATAGATTAATGGCTATGAGTTCTCTATTTTCATAGTTATTGCCAAATCTATTCATGCATAAGTAGATTAACTGAGGCATCCTGTACTCTAGGGTAGGATTGGTTCCCCCACCAGACATACTGCCACCAGCAAACAAGAACTGACCAGCTCTGAATCTATTTGCTTGTTCGTCCGATTCAAATGTATAGTCGGTAGCGTCGGTGTTTGTAGAACACGTAGCTAACTTATACCAGACGTAATTTGAACTAGTGGTATAAGATACCGGGTGTACTTTCGTCTGTGTTCCGTATTGCGAGAATAACTGCGGTGGATTCATACCGGCCAGCAGGATTGAATCTGCTGATTGCCCTTGTAGTATATCCGCCTTAGCTGCTGCGTAATCCAGGCCATTAAATTTAGACGAATCACTAGCTGTTTGATTCGTACCAAGTTTTTGTAGTAATAAACTATCAACCTCTTGGGTTGTATATGCGCCGACCTGCGTAGCGGTTGTGTTATGTGGGTTATTCCAATCAGCGGCGTGCGAACCAACACTACCCGAGCTAGCTAATGCTGCAATTGCCTGCGCTACCCGCAAAGGCGTCATGTATGAATCGTTACTGGTGCCAGTGGTGGCTTGTTCTTGGCTGGCTATTGGGTAGTTTTGAACTAAGGATAAGCCTATCTGGGTCTTATTGGTACCGTGAGGATTGTTGGTATCAGTCGTGTGACTGTTTAAAGGGGTTAGAGCCAGAGCTGTTATGGCTGCTGACACCCTAGACGGGGTCATATAAGCAGTATCAATCGCCCCGGCCTGCGCCTGTACTAGTGTGGCTATTCCGTAATTCTGTACATTACCCAGACCCACATGGGTCTTATTGGTACCGTGAGGATTATCTGTTCTGGATATATGAGTGTCGTAGCTAACAGAGTGGGAAGCTATAGCTTGCTTTACTCTGAGCGGCGTCATAAATCTGTTATTAGCGACACCCGTCTCGGCCTCTAACTGTGATGCTGTTGAAAAATCATCAACGTTACCCAGACCCACGTGGGTCTTAGTTGTGCCATGAGGATTATCTGTTCTGGATGAGTGAATCGATAGAATTGCTGGAACTAATGCGTCGATCGATTGTTTCGTTTTCAAAGCCGTCATATAGACGGTGTCAGAAGAACCAGCTTCCGCTTGAGCCTGAGTAGCTATAGGATAGTCCTGTACATTACCTAGGCCAATATGGGTCTTAGTTGTACCGTGAGGATTATTTAAATTCTGTATGTGTGACTGCAGACCACCACCAGTGACGGATAATAACGTATCCTTTATATCTTCTAGCGCTGCGACAACGGAAGACATACCCACCATATCTACTAAATTCCACTCGTGGTCCACGACAGGGAATTGATATGGTAGATTAGCTACTTGTTCCCATGTAGTTGTTCTAGGATTATAAGTTAAATCCGCCAACATCTGGGCTATTATTGTCGGTGTGGCTGTCCAAGTACCGCCAACCGTGTTGTACGATATCTGCACCACCCCCTGGGTCTGATGGTTCAGAAAAGTAATCGACGCATATACTGGCTTAGCACAAGCCTTCGAAGCACTGAGGAAGTGATGACTGAAATAATAGTCGACACCCTCAGTCATTGGCCAGATACTGTTGTCTGGATGTCTGAACACCATGCTGAAATTATCAGCAAAAAACGGCCCGTTTTCCGGTACGAAAAAATTAAAATGCTTTAAATTTACCGGGGTTATTACATGAACTTCATTTGTAACTCTATTGACCGGATTAGTTCCGGTAGGGTCAAATGGATAACTAATAGCTGGCATTTGTAGCCTTTCGATAGTGTTAAATAAAGCTTTATTTATTGATTAAAAAAACATCAAAAATGTATTTTAGGTTCGGAGATGTCGCCACTCACATTATTTGAGTCTGGTAAAGATAAGCGAAACGCACTTAATAGGATAATTCATGTACACACTGATATCAGCCTACGCGAGAGCAAAAGGCGTTAATAATCGATGGTCGCCTATCAACATCTCCAATAAAGCCATGTTTTCTATTTTTAGAGAATATGAAAAAGTTTACGTATCTCTCAGCAATCCATACTACACTAACCCAGTTGTTCTGGATTTAGATTCCATCAAACAAGAATATAAAACCAATACATTATCTTTTAACAACTGGCTAAGTCAGCTGGGAGATACTGCTCTGCCAGTTATCGAAGGCGTAGTTCGTCTAAAGACGAACTACGTAAAATATCAAGATGCTGTAAAAGCGGGCTATAAAATACATTCGATTGGAGATAATCTAAACATTTCAGACACCACGCCGCACGAATATAGAGACCACATAGCTTTAGTGCGGCAGAATACAGATTACAGCGAGCTTGGCAAATACTGTTTAGCTATCGTTAACGGACTAGTGTGCAGGATAGACTATAACAGTCAAAGAGCCGTTATCTATAATGCTAATAAATATTCAGTGAATTGCAACAGATATAAAGTAGGTTTGTTGAGTTTTAAGAATATTGCTGAGATAGAGTGTGTTCCCATAACTAACACCATGATCTCAAAGAGACACGCAAACACACCTCTGAAAAATAAGCTGTATATCACTGTGCCGGATGGATATGAAAACTACCACCCTATGCTTGTGCTTGGCGGTTATCTATATCCGGCTGATAAACGTTATTTTTACAATGTAGATAAGAATACTTATTGTTTAGAAACGGCTAGAGCTAACCTGTTATCTAGATATATGGAATCCAAATACATGAGCGGGTACACGGTTCCAGACATACCCTCATCGCCAGTTAACGATAATGCAATAGCTATATCTGATCTGTTTGACGACACAAAGATTATTGAGTTAGCTACTTCACTAGAGTCATTTATAGTTTTTGTCAAAACAGATAGTCTGTATTACGAGCATGAGCTAATTGCCCGAACAACTATACCTGGCTCCTATATCGTTCACGAGTCAGCATTTCAACAAAAACCTATTGTCGGAGGCTATGGTTTATTTGCTAATTATTGGTATGTTAAGGAAGAAAAAAGATATGCAATATATACCGACAGAACAGACATAACAAACTATAATTTCCTAACCACTGATTCAGTGCAGTTGTTGTCGGCAGATAACAGTGGTTATTCTGCTAATCCGGTCAGGAATACGGATTTATCATTTATAACAATCGCTACTGATGTAGCTATCATCGACTGAAAGGTTAATCATGGTGGTAATTGACATTAGAGATGTCGGTAAAGACGATAAAGAGATTCTTACCGATCTAATATATGAAACAAATAAAACAAGAATACCGTTAACTAAGATTCAATATGGCATACCGGAGGCTCTGGATACCAGACCAGATATATCCACCGATCACAATACAATAATACCGGTAGAAGTGGCGCCAGAGTATTCTATACTATACGAGGGTGGTGGCCTATTGTACAGACGTATACATATAGCTGACTATCTATCGCAACAAAATATAGGTAGTCTAGAATTTCACACGCTTACATTTCCGGTACCTTTGAGCGCTATATTACCACAAATAAACACTCAGCTAGAGTATCCGATCGATATCAAAGATGTAATATCCTACCAAATAGATCAATCGGGAGTACAACCTATAAAGTTACAAATGAATCCCAAATCCTTAATATGGATAGGGGAGGCATCCATCGAAGCTAATGTGGTTAACGACGGATTAATGCCGATGTACACTGCTGTTGCGATTAGAGGGTTTGATATGTTTGGTGCTGGTCCTTATACTGGCTTACAGAACTAAAAGTATACAGTCTCCTGGGCGCTACAGCGCCCAGGAGACTGTATGACGGTCTAGTTCATAACAACATGTTTGTTATATTTTTCTTTATTCGGTACGACGATGTTTTGAGAATCTAAAACACAAATAGCCGCTGTGTTGAACGCCAGATAAGACTCTTCATAGTGAGATACTAACCATAATTGACTAAAGGATAACTGATCCATTATTGAGCTAATGGCGGAAGTAACATTTAGTCTGTGTTGGGCATCTAATGTTATTCCAAACTCATCTAGTATTAGTGGGGTGTTATTTTGCTTCTTATAAATCATAGAAACGATTTTATAAGAAAGATCTATGACCTCCTTCATACCGGAACTACCTAGGCTTATATCAGGAACGATTTCCATTTCTGAATCAGGACCCTGAATCAGTATTGGAAACTTATAATCCAAATCTATACCGTCCTCATCCAGTGCGCAACTCTGGATTTCCATCTTATACGTCCATATGCTCTTGATCACTGAGTTCATGCTCTTAATGACATGCTTCATAGATCCATATAAGCCCTCAGCTATTAAGCCCTCGGTCGGGGATAGCGCAGCCAGTATTAAAGAATAAGCAACTTCTTGTTTTTTCAACTCATTTAAATTATCTTCTATATTTGCTATTACCGCCACCAATTGACTAATAGAATTTATCTGGTATTGCCACTTGGCTAATTCTAACTGTTTCTGGTGAATCAATGACTGGATTTCTTGGTTGATAATATTTTCCAAAGACATTCTGGTTAAATACTGATATTCGGTGCTATATTTTCTAAATACCTCTTCTAGCTCGGTTATCTTAATATATGCCGCTAGTTGACGTTGTTCTAGCGCAACACTGTCACTGAGTCGCTTATTCTCCTTAGCCAGTCTAGACAACTCATCTTCTATTGCTGTATTCTTCCTGATGTGTGCGTCTATATCTACTTTCGAATTCTTCTCTGCTATAGACAGCAAATGTTTTAATCTATCAATATCTTTTTGGATAATATTGCAGTTAGCTAGACAAGATAAATCAGAACAATATCTTTCAATTAAGCCGACGCAATTACTTGGTGACTCGAATATTTGAGCTTCATTAAGAACTACTGTGCAAAATGAGTTGATGCTAGGCATAGATCTTATTACATACTGGAGTTTCTTATACAACTCAATGTACGATTTTTGCCTCTCGTATTTGACACGTATCTGCTCGATTCTATGCTCACACTCACCCAGTACGCCTCTGCCGACAACTAGTGCATGAAGATATTTTTTATGCTTATTTTCATCATATCCAGGGTAGAATGTGTGGTCGCATTTAGGGCATGTGGTTTGCCCACTTCTCAAGCCATCCAGATGCTCACATTCATGTTCTAGGCGCGATATTTTTGATTGAGTTAGTTTCTTATTTTCTAACTCTCTATTGAGTTGTTCTTCTAGCGCCTGTAGCTTTAAGGGCGTATACTCGTAGCCATCTTCTGTTAATTCATTGATTGGTAAGTTTGTCAATAAGTCAGTTAATTCAGAACTAACTGATCTAATGGCGCCTAGGCATGTATCTGGATTAAATTGTGAGGAATTATCCATGTTATACACTTGAGGATAATGTAAGTTCTCCAGTATCTCATGCATCTTCTCTTCTAATTGTGTTTTTTGCTCCAGTATGCTCTCGAGTGTCTGTTGTCCAGACGACCTTATAGCATCAACCTCTTGCTCTAGTTTTTTGTGTTCCTCGACCAGTTGAGTTATTCTATCTTGATTAGAAGCTATCCTTCCTTTTTTCTCACCTATCGATTCTTTCATTGATTCTGAATCAACCACGTCTATCCACGATAACATTTTTCTAAGTTCTCTGAATCTTAGAAAATCAGCGTTAACTTTAGCCTCTAGCGCGGAGATGTTCCCGGATACCTGATTTTGATTAACTGATTGATTTGTCCTAACACCGTGTAGTTTATCTATGTCGGCCACTAGATTATCAACTAGTTGTTGCGTGGTTTTTATTTCCTCAGAGCTAGCTAGTTTTGATTGTTCTTCAACCAATCTCTTATTAGCTAGTTTAATAGCTCCGCATATATCACGATGTCGTTCTTTGACTTTCTGATATACCTGCAGCGCATACGTAAAATCCACATCGCACAATTCGGTCATTCGCTGTCTGCGGCGAAGCAGCGGCATCGCTGTAAAGCGCTCTAATCCACTGATAATCTGTTGATCGCTTGGTGTGATATTAAATTCTTTTTCGACCAATAGTCTCTGGTTCTTTATTAAGCCAGGGACGTTTAACTCTTCACCATCTTTTATAAACGAGTGCTCTCTGCCAGAACCAAACTGATTGACCAACACATACTTACTATTCTTGTGAGATATTTCGATCGTCTTACTACCACCTTGGTAAAAATCATCCTTATTTGCCGGCAGTGGCGTTAATTGAGATAACAGTGACGATTTACCGGAACCATTTGTACCCAGAATAATTTGTATCTTATTTTCAGCGTTTAATTTGAATACATTTATTCCATTCAGGCTGAATCTCTTGAACTTAATCAATTCGATGGAGTCGATTCTCATAATCAAAATCCGCTTTATTTATTAGGTCCGTAACAAAATATATCTTCAGATTGTAAAAAACATGACTATATCTAAGCTAAAAATATTTACGATAGGTACTGTGGCGGCTAATAAACCTCTCAGTTCTAAGGATATCGAATTCACACCTGATGAACATATCTTTTTTGCCAACGGCATAATAACCGACAATGCCGAAACAGTAAATTCATCAGGCATTACTCCGACTGGACAGAACTATGAGAATAAATTAACTACAACCCTAACAATGCGCGCTACATGGCTGCCTATAGGCAGCGACAATAGAAAGACTGCGCCGGATGTCAGAATCGGCGAACGCGTAGTCATATACCAGTTTGCAGATACCAATAAATATTATTGGGTGACGCTATTTGACGACGTCAGGCTACGCAAGCTAGAAACAGTCATCTACGCCTATTCTAATATCAGAGATGAGGCGGATATGGAGCGGGCAGATAACACATACTTCATCGAGGTATCCACGCACAGAAAGTATATTCATTTACATACCTCTAAAAACGACGGAGAGCCCTTCAGTTACGATATTCAGATAAATACCGGTAAAGGGTACATCCAGATAACTGATGACGTAGGAAACGTTTTAGAGCTAGATTCAGCTGATACTAAAATTACTCTAAAAAATATAGATGAATCATACATGGTTCTAGATAAACAAAATATATTCGTTAATGCTAAAAATAATATTGAATTTACAGCAGGTAACGATTTCAAGATAAAGGCAGGTAATAATTTTAGTTTAGATGCTGGTGTTGAGATCACCGAGACAGCTGGTGGATCCATAACTACACAAGCACCACAAACAACAAATAACGTACCATCGACTACTAATAACGGAACGCAAACAACTGTTGGTCTAACTACCACTGGTGGATTGGCATCCGTCGCTACAGGTGGATCGGCTGGTGGCATCACTGCTTCTGGCCCAAGCGAGATCACGGGAGATGTGACTATAAATGGAAATATAGCGACTAATGGTAACATTGCTGCTACTGGATCAGTGACTGGCTCTTTTGGTAACTTCCCTAATCTAGATTAAATACATGATGCTGGGGATGCCCAGCATCATGTATTTAACTAGCATCTACCCAAGTGATTCTAGGATAACTGAACCTGACGCTATTGGCATCCCCACACCAATATTCACAATATAGTTTTCTAAGTGAATCAATTAAGATTCTATTAGAAAAATCACATATCGTAAACCTCATCGATTCCAAACATCCAAAATTTAAAATAGCATTAAAACTAAGCTTATACAAACCACCTTTTATTAAAGTAATTAACGTATGGCCCTGATCACCATTATCTATCCTGGTTTTTTGACTATGGATGTAGTAAGTATCTGCTCTTGATCTTATATCTAAGTAGACATAATTACTATCTATTGGTCTGAGCCATCTCTCAGCATTATAGCGATCCTGTATATACCTATCGCTCATGTCAACCAAAATGACCACCCCATCATCTTGACCATTAATTACGTATCTCTGCGCTCTATTGAATCTATTTATTTCATATATATCAACAGTCATCTTCTTAGACTTACCTATTCTCTGACCATCACTGCGAATCATTATGGTTTTAATTATCTCTTCAAAGTTAGTATCATGACAAAAAGAAAATAGTTCATTCCCAATATCAATCAATTTACTGTATTCAATATTCATAGCACCATCGTGCTGTACAGGATCATTTTCTAAATGGATATTGAATGTAAATTCTATTAACTTACCACTGATTAAATCAGTTAAACATCTATACGCTCTAGTCATTACGTACCTCCTATGAATGAACTATATTAAGAATTCTTAACCGCTACAATAATGATACAGAATACAAAAGTATGAGCTAGTAGACTTAAGTCTACTAGCTAGGTATAGAGTTTTATATAGAGCCACTAATAGTGGCTCTATATAAAATAATAATAAAGACCCATGGATTGGATAGTGGTTAGACTAGTGTTTTAAGCAACATAACATTACTATTTCTGTATTTTTATACCTATCAATTACCGTAGCTATTAGCTACGGTAATTGATCAAGGTGTTTGATTAGCTAAGATATAATTTTCTAGTTCTTGATTTCTACTAGTCAATCCAGCAATAGCTATCTGTGCCTCGGTTAGTCTAGTCGATAACGTCTTGGTTACTGTTATTCTACCTATTCTAGCCGCCTCTATATTAGCGTGATCTTGTGGCGTAACCATTATTGATTCACCAACAGCTACACTAAGTACATCAGCGCTAACTAACCCTAGATAGGTTTTAACAATATCGGATATATCCGATTTAACAGCGTTAAGATTTAATTTATCTGGAATACTACCTACATCAACAACCAGCACCATAGGCGTATATCTATGACCGTTAGGATTAGGATAAGATAGGATATAAGTGCTGGGTACAAATACCAGATCCCCTATAGGGGATTGAAGAGAGACTATGCATACATCACCTTGATCTGAATCTGCCGCATAGTCTGTCTCAGATATTCCTTTTCCTAAGTAATACTGATTATAGGGATCTATACCTAGTAGCCTAAACTCAGACAATCTTCTTACAGCCACACAGGTATAAAGTATTTCTGGATTTATATCTGCGTTATATGGTACTTTAAGTATCCAGGTGCCGACAGTACCTATCGGCGGTATCAAAGACACAGCCATACTGACTCCATTAGTTTAAATTAGAGACAACAGTATCTTTTACAGCAACTAGATAGGCTACATCACCCATAGTCTTGCTTATGTAAATCATGTTTCCTCTCTTGAGTCTGTTGTAGCCAACAGGTATGCTGGAGTTAGCTGTCATTGTCTCGGCATGAGCCAGCATCGAGTTTATGCTAGATACCCAGTCCTGCGTAGACTGCTGCATTCTGTTAAAATCAATCGAGCTAGTTGGCGTAACAAAGTAATCTGGATAGAAATCTGTAACCTTGTATTTGTTATCTCTATTTTCAACATTGCCTATAATGGCCACAGCTATTGAGGTATAGTTAAAAACAGTTGATGTAGCGTTAGTTCTTACATGTGGCTCAAGATATTCTCCAGCAGTTCCGAGAAGAGCGTGTGCGATTATTTCGTCTGAAGTAACGATTGGTGATCTAACTGCTTGCGGGTAGAGTGTCATTGGCTCTACTGCATATTTGTGCCAAAATGGTACGATCACGAATTCTGTTCGCCTAAATATATCTGGCAATATGGCCATCCAGTCATCACGGATATGTTGGCTATTGCTGAGTATGTAGTTAACTGTCGCGTCTTTAATAGAGTCAAGATTATCACCAGCGGGGCCATATATCAAATACATCCAGTTAGTATCTAATGTTTGAGATGTATTGAGCGGACTATAGTAGTCAAAATTTCTGCTAACAGCCAATGTATATGGTTTTCCATTGGTAGCCGTGTTTATTTTGTCAAAGTTTTGTTGCTGTGTGATTGAGGACAGCAAAGTCGCTACATTGTTAGGTGGCGTGAAGAAATTATCAATGGGTTGGAATGGCGGTATCACAACTATTTCGTATTCCGTATACTGGGACTGTATAGCTGTGCTGGAAAACCAGATTTGATGTTCTTCTTGGTTAAGGGTTTGTGTGTTATTGTAGTTAAATTTAATAAAATCAGGACCCCACTTGGAGCCATGTTGATTGATATCACCAACTATAACGCCAGTAACCCCAATAGTCTGAGCAAAGGCGGATAATTGCTGTAGTAAGATGTCTTGAAATATTTCCCCGGTACTAGACGAGACATAGTCAGCGACATAGTTACACATAGCTAAACATTTAGCTGTTGATTCGCTATCGATAGCTTGACTTACTGCGCTAGATCCACTATTGATTTTATTATACAGCGCATACAACGTTATCTCTGGATATAATGCATCCGAATATTTTCCGGTATCTCGAGAGAATGTTTGGATGTATGGCGTTATTTCGCCAAATGTATTGTTGATGCCTGGTTGATTAGACACCATGGTGTCGATGTTGCAAAAGCTTTTGGTTGTGTATAATGGCATGATTTGTCCGTAAAATATGAATGACTCTGACTAATAGCTCACACAAAATGAAGGAGAATAAATTGAGCGTGATTATAGCGTTAGGTAAGTCTTTAATGTGGTTGTGGCCTTTTATAAGCGAAATATTCTTTCAAGGAAAAGCTTTCAAACAAATAGTCAAAGAAAATAAGGTTGTTAGTATCTTAACTGTTCTTCTGGCGGCGTCTGTATTTTTCCATTATTTATCAATGACCGCAATTCACAAAATGATAAATAAAGAACAAGCACAAGTAGTTCCGCCAAGAAGACCCAGTTCTGAGAAAAAGAACACTGAGTTGGACGACGATAAAAAATTCGTTAATGATCAACTCAAAGACATTTTTAATTCTGATTAACCGGAGTGCATTGTGTTTAGAAACTACAGATTAGTTTTAGCAATATTGGTCTGCGCTACTGTGGTATCGTGCGCAACACATGAACATCACTATCATACATACACACTTAAACAATCACCGGAGGTATCCTACCCGCCATTATCGATTATAAATAATCTATCTACTACAACAGATACCCTGAGCTCACCGCACGAGCATACTCCGGCCCCGGCAGTGATTGAGAAAATAGTTATAAAAAAGATTAAATTTGGTTGTTCTAAATTCATCATGCCTGACCTGATTCAGCCAAACAAACTAACCCCCGAGATATATCAAAAAATAGATCCAAAGAACCATAGAGAACTATTGGAGGTGTTATTAAATAACATCAAGAGTAATAAAGAAATAACCGAATCTAATCAGAAAAAGTTAGCCGAAGCACACGAGGCACATCTTGCCTCGTGTAAATGAATAAATACAAACATGACACATTAGGTGTTTAAACAAACCAGGTGCTATATGAAGGGCGTTGTTCTTTATTCTGATGGTGGTGCTAGACCAACTAATCCGGGTTATGCTGGTTGTGGCGTACATGGATATATTTACGAAGCCATCAATCCTAATAAGGGAATTGGGCTAGGCAGTACAGTAACTTCATCGATGGGTTATGTTGATAAAGTAAATACTTTAGTAATTGAGAGTGGCGATACACAGATCACCGGTAGTGATCTGTGTAGTAAGTCCTATCGAGTAACGCCGATTCGATACATAGATAGCGTTCATCCGATTGGATTTGGTAGCAATAACTTAGCTGAGTTATTTGGGGCACTAATGTGTCTTAGGTATATAGCTAAAGTTAAGGACGAGTATCCAGATATTGTAGCCGCTGTCATAAACACAGATAGTGAGTTAACGGTTAAAGGTATTAACCAATATCTACCTAATTGGATTAATAATGAATTTAGAAAAGACGACGGTACGATTAGACCAAATCACAACGTATGGCTAGAAATAAGTAAGGCGCTAAAGCTAGTTTCAGATGTAGGGGTGAGTGTAACTGTTAACTGGGTCAAGGCTCATGATGGTGAGCACGGTAATGAAAAAGCGGACTCTCTAGCCACACTGGCAGTTTATCAGTCTTATCGTAACCAACACGAGCACCACACAGAAATAAAACCAATCATTTCTGATCCGGATGGTTACTGGAAATCAGATATAGAGCTACATCCATTCTTCCAACACCGCTGTATCTATTTTAACACTGGGGAAGGTTATCATCAACCAGGGCAATACAACACCGGCAACCACGGTAAAGACGATGACTTGCTAGGTAATCGTCGAAGCGATGGGTGCTATAGTCATATTCGACTAAACGAGCCCGAGAGTATTTTTGAGGATATCATTTCATTTGCTTCACAGATATGCTCTAAAACAGATAACATCTGGATAGGCTACATAAACAGAATATCCGCGCCAGCAACAAGAGAAGCTATTTCAGTTCATGGATATAACAGCATTGATCCAATCGGCGAGTCACATATTGGGTATAGGGCTATAGGGTCTGGTAAGGAGCCTATAGTCAGAATGCAGAAACCCCCACAATTAGCTCACAGAGCTATTAGAGAGGTGTGTACGTTATCAGAAATATTGGACGACTTTTTATCACAAAATACATCATCCCTAACTGTTAATGATGTTACGGATAAAATATATGATTCGGAAGTAACAAAGAATAAAAAAGATGTAGAGACCACAAAAATAATCATTAAACCTAGCCTGGTTGTCGGTATATCAAAAATAACCCTACCAGTAAAATATAGGTTATTGACAGCTAATGGTGACTTAGGTGATTTGTGTGAAAGAGAAATATCGTTTACATGCGGTGTTGATATTTTGAATAGAAATGGGTTAAAGCGAATTGAGTGCTTAAATCCAAAAATATATACTGTTAGCTGGAGCGAGAGTTCGGACAGTTTTAGATACGCCACTATAGTTAAAGTTGATGGGGGCGTTGGTATATGGGGTGGTGTTTATAGTAATCTGTATTTCGTTCCTCCGAGCGAAAAAAAGAAAACTAAAACACTGTCGTAACTTAAACGGGGGTTTATCTCCCACTCACTCAAAGGCTTGTAAATGTTTATCCAGTATATTAAGGAAAGTATAACTAAATGGCTTAGTAAAATATTAGACAGTAGATCTAAGAGAATGATAGTCTTAGCGTCACTTTTTGCTAAACTATGCGGAGACAGAAACAAAATAGACATCGGGATCGCGCATAAACTCAATCAAGTATTGTGTTTGAGCTCCAAAGATGATGCGCTCATGTTTCCAATACAAATAAGTCACGTTATATGGAAAGATGGGGGTGATATATCCACCCTATCTAAGGACGATATTTCTGGAAAAATACACGAGGAAGCTATTCGGTTAAGTAATTTCATACCGTCCTGGCTAAGGTATGAATCACTAGATTCGATGGTGTCGGATATAGAGAAACTTATTACATATCAAAAACAACTAAGTCACTGACTGACTCACTACACCAGGACGCCCGGGCGTCCTGGTGTAGTGAAATTAGTAGCTTAAAACAATTTAACCGTATCGTTCATGTTGTTCGATAGAACATATACGGCGAAAGTGATGGCGCTTAGTTGTTCTACTTGTTTAGCTGCCTCGTATACACCGGTAGCTAATTCATTAAGAACGATCTTACTCATGCCATCAAGTTCACCAGAAACAACAGATTTTTTCAGATGATCGACTAAATCACCTATTCTGTTTATTTTCTGAATTATTTCTTCTCTATTTATAGACTCTATTTTATTTTGCAGATCTTTTATTAGTGTATAAGTATTTTCAAACTCATTCATATTCTTATATAAGTCACTAAAGATACTGCTTGAATTACTGCTAGCACTAAAGAACTCTTGCAATCGCTTTATATCTTTCAATCGTGTATTTGTTGCCGATTGTAGGAATTTTAGGTGAATCCTAGTATCTTTAGCATATCCGGGTTTAGACACTAAGTTGGCTAAAAATTCTTCTAAAGGTAATAGTATATCAGAATAAACCAATAGAGCGCTATCAACACTAACGCTGAGCGCACCCGCGTAGTCGGCGACATTACCTCTGAAGCCCTCCGGACAAGGGACTCTGAGTCTCATAACGTCGTTATACTTAGTTAATTTGCTATATACCAAAAATTCATTGACCGCGGATTTCAGCGAGAATGAATCAAATTCATGCAGTGCTTTTGTTATGGCGCTAAAACTATTATCTACGACCGAAGATAAGAAAGCCTTGCCTCTATTAGACATATCTAATAGATTAAAGGATTCAGTAGAGATGGTTGAAATCATAGATTCCAGCTGAACAATGGGGGTGCTGGGATTAAGTTTGGATAGGTGTTTCATTTTGATAATGGCCGAAGGTTAGTTAACTCAAAGGTTGTCACAAAATTACGCTATGTCCTATATATTTGATAACGTTCATAAAAATTAATGATAGTTAAAAAGGACTTCAAATGGATTTGACAGCAACGATTGGGTCTATGTTTGGTTCCGCCATGCCAATTAAACCAATGATCAATGTAGGGGCTTGTTATGATGTGCCCACCGGTACATTTGTTCGGGGTGTTCATGGCGAATGGATTCTCAATGGTGGTTTAGGATTCCTAACTGGTTGGACAGGGATCGGTAATAATTTTAAAACAACCAACATGAATTATCAGCAGGGTACAGCCATGGCTCGAATGGGCAAAGGCTCGGCTGGTCAAAGTTATGATACGGAATCAAACATACATGAGCACCGCCTCAGCACAATTGCTTTAGCCATAAGAGATTTTCATGGCGAGGACGTTGTCACTAATGGACGCTGGCGCGCCCTAGATAAAAACACAATAGTCGATGGACGCCCGATGATGGGTGAGCGCTGGTACGATACCTACCGAGATTTTATTGGGTTGAAGAAAAAGAATGCTCAGAAATTACTCGTGGTTACTCCCTTCCTAGATCGAGACGGCTCCCCTCTTAAAATTATCCAGCCAACATTTTCTATCATAGACAGCATTAGCTATTTCCAAACATCAGACGTTGTTAAAATGTCTGAAGAAAACGAATTAGGTGACTCGGGGGCCAATACAATTTTTATGCGACAAGGCATCCATAAGAAACGTCTACTGATGGAAGTTCCCGGTATGACGTCTGGTGCGTTTGATTACATGCAGATGTCTTGTCATTTGGGCGATCGCTTTATGCAGGATCCAAGAGCTATTCCAAAAAAAGAGCTTCAGTTTCTCCCAACAGACATTGAACTCAAAGGAGTACCAAAGGACTTTACTTATAATCTGGCTAACTTCTGGATTTGTCGCAACGCTACGCCTCTTCGCAACGATACGACAAAAGCACCGGAATATCCTCGTGATCAAGACGATGATCTTAAAGGCGATACTGATTTATTCACAGTTACCGTGCAGCAGCTGCGTAGTAAATCTGGTCCAACCGGCATAATCTTAACTATCGTAGTATCTCAGATTGAGGGTGTGTTACCTGATTTAACTGAATTTAACCATATCAAAGAACGTGGTCGATTTGGTTTCGAGGGCAATAACATTAACTACAATATAGTTCTTTGTCCGGATATCAAGCTACAACGCACTACCGTGCGTCGAAAGCTGAACGAAAACCCTGATTTACGTAGAGCTGTCAATATTCTTTCCGAGATTCGTCAGATGTATGATCTTTGGAAAAATATGGATAAAAAACTCATTTGCACACCCGAAGAGCTGTACAACGACATAAAGAATCTTGGTTATGATTGGAATCAACTCCTAGCCACACGGGGGTGGTGGGCCCCAGAAGGAGTCAGCGATGTGCCGTTCTTATCTTCTATGGATCTATTGAAAATGCGCATTGGTGAATACATACCTTTTTGGATGGAGAACCCACCCGAAGCCGCAGTTGAGCTTAGGAAAAAAGTTGCACAACAAATTGTTTGAATTATGAATACCGATCAAAAAAATACCCAACCCCACTCCCTGATTCTCACTCTGGTGAATAAGGCCGCTGCAATTAATGGTTATTCAAAGAAAGACCATTTGACAAAACGTGAAGCTCTCACAGAGTCAATTAAGAAAAATATCGCTAAAGAGCTGGAAGAGCTGAACATCACACTGCAGTTCACGGAATATTTAGTAGAAGCTAATCACCCCAATCCAGCGGCCTGGATTCTTGCTGTTTTCCCAGAGCTTCCGAATCAAACACCTGGTGAGTGGAAGAAACAGATACATCAATTCGCCAAGTACTGGATAGTTTATCTGTCTACATTGTCTGGTATCGATACAATTAAACTAAGGATTATGCTTGCCGACAGTACGGATCCGTTTGTATGGCTTGGTAATCTGGAAAAACATCTAGTTTCCTTTATCTGTGATAATAGACTATTTATGACAGAAGAAGAGGCTATAAATTTCATGAATAAGCCACAGCGGCTTTCCGCTGATACCGGTGCAGCATCTATTTTGTCCAGAGGTGAGTATAGCTCCCATTCTACCATAGATAGTTAAGATGGAGTGTTTATGCGCGACCATATCGATCAATATACTTGTGTTGTGTTGGTGGCGGGGTCGCGCTCATTTAATAACTATGTTTATTTTTCAAGAGAAGTAGAGCATAGACTGGCGTTACTGCTGCGAAACGTACCTAGAGAAGATATATGCTTTATCTCTGGTGCGGCTAGTCGTGGCGCTGACGCCATGATCATCAGGTGGTGTAAGCAAAACAACTATCCGTGTTTCAAATACCCTGCTGACTGGGATAATCTGGGTAAAAAAGCAGGATACGTCAGAAACATCGAAATGGCGAAAGTCACCACCCATGCCCTGTTATTCTGGGATAGGGTTTCTAAAGGTACTCGCCATATGTATCGATTGATTAAAGCGAAGAGATGTGAATACGTATTGTATGGTGTGAAAGTAAACAAGCCATCTAATCTTTCGCGAGGTCATCTATGAGTAAGAATAGGAAAAAAGCCGAACAGATTGCTCTATCCATGATTGAGCAACTTGCCCCGGGTAGTCAAAATACAAAAATATATCAAGACTTTTTTAATAGTCTGTCCGATGAAGAATTTGATAAATTTGTTAGGGATGTTAAATCTGGCGAAAAGTATTTTGTGATACAAGAGCCAAATTTATCAAAGAAATCCATAACGATAGAAAATAATCTGGAGTTAGCCGAAAAGTGGGGCCATAGATTTTTTGAAAGAGTATGGATGGATGCTAAAAACGGTGCGCCATCCTACTTAAGTAATGAATCTTATTTAATTGTTAAGCTACCACTGCGTAGAGTTGCTCAAATTCTAATTGATAAGATATCTATACCTGAGGATAATAGGTCAGTTGATTTATTGACCGGACAACCAACAGGAACGTCAAAGGGATCTAAGATATCCTATCCTGAGCTACAGGCGCTACAGGCGAGAAACCTACCAGACACTATTATTGAATTAATAAAATATAGAGGCGGCGACATGACTGGCTTCAATGCCATGAATGATCAGATAGCCCGAACAGGTGGAGCTAGTATAAACGCATTGTCCAAGCTAGGCACGGAAACAAAGAGCACTGTTGTATTATCAACATATCTAACTTCCATGCATCTAAGTAATACTTTGTAAATAATGAATAGATACGGACAAAGCCGTATCTATTCATTATTAGGAGAAAATATGACGACATCGAGCGAACAAAATTCCCGACTGCTAGAGCTAGAACTCTCTTGTAAGAAAGTGGAATTAATAGATACACAGATTAACAAGATAGTCAGAGAGTATCTTTACCGGCTATGCGTTAGGTGCACCAAACGCGAAGCATTTAGGGATATGTATTACCGTCTATGCTTACTGATTGCAGAAGATACCCCAGAAACATGGCTACATCAACACAATCTACCATCATTTGTAGAAAACATAAACGAGAATAGAGAATATTTGATGTTTTTGATTGGGGTTAGTTCGTCGTTTATGTCTAGTATGGTATCCAGAGGCATTCAGAAACACACGATAATAGAGTCCGCTTATGCCGGCGTTGTTTCAAGCGATACTTTTAACCGCGGCACCATCATTAGTAAAGATCTATTAGAGAGGTGGCCTCTGGACACCGGTGTTAAGACGACACTAAACACGGATAGCTTATTGTTAACCTTATTTTGTATCCATAAGTTTTGTTCTCTATTTTCGCTCAATGAATTTATAGAAAGCGAACAAATAG
>JACCDU010168012.1_pt1 | contig 63785 bp, 36 predicted proteins | sample 7446081 | NCBI WGS metagenome assembly JACCDU01 (sample SAMN15323447, study PRJNA562643) | freshwater metagenome | isolation source: river surface water | place: USA:Blue River Watershed | collected 2017-08-17 | reverse complement strand
TTTGCCCTGACTTTTTCATATTGCATCTGGTTGTTGTTCTGGACGGATTCTGCAGTGCAGCGCATGGCCTCGGATCCTGTTGAAATGATGAGGATGGGGAGATTTCTTTATTTCAGGGGATGGTTCATCATTGTAATTCTCATATTCGGCCTGTATGCATATTTTAAGAACTGGTACCCAGCGATTGTGTTTGGTGCTTTGTTCCTGATCGCATGTGTTAATTTCGTATTCGATCTTTTCAATGTTTATGCAAATGTGATCGCTCATCCTACGCCTCGTACTACTTTGATGCTGATCATCAGATTAATTGCTCTCTGGTTTGTGTATTTGAACGTCAAGAATGCCAGCCGTCTTCCTGACGTCAAGGATCGTATTAATGTCATGCTTATATTTAGAAAAATCAACTGACATAATTTATTTTCTGCCATATGTATTTCAGTCTGCTTGGAGTCCAGGGAGTTCTTGGGTCGCTTCTCGTTGTATTCCCGGCGCCTGGCTTCGACGATTACCCGGCCATGCGCCATGCTGGTGAATCAGTGCTCGTTCAGGCACATCCCTGAAGCGCTCGTTGAAGGATTCGATGCCGGTGTTCTGCTTGGGCTTGCGCTGGCTGCCGCCCATCGCACGCTCGGGCACGGTAGCCATCGCTTCGAGGCTTGCGTCATCGACCAACGTTAGGTTATGAATGTGCATCCTTCCGACGTCCCCCTGGATTTGAGTAGAGCGTGACGATCGGCCGGCGGGATGATCTTGCGCTGGCGCTTTTCTCTTCGGCCTCCATGCAAGCACTCCCTCAAAAACGACCAAGAATTGACAAACGGCGGCTAAATTAATATATTAATAATAATTATGAAAACTCTATCCGTTACTTCGTCCGTTTCAGACTTGGTTTTTGCTGACGGTGCTGCTTCCCAGGCTTGGTGGCAGCCGGTCGGTGTTTGCTGGCGCAGCGAGCGAGGTGCGGTTTCATTGAGGCGGGACGAGCGATGACCAGAATTTTGCTGGTTGAAGACGAGGACCTGTTGCGCGAGGGCGTACAGGAAATTCTGGAGCACAACGGGTACACAGTTGTGGAGGCTTCGAACGGTGAGCAAGCCCTTCAATACATTGCCCAGTCGCGCGTGGCGCTGGTGATCTCGGATCTGGTGATGCCGAGAATGAGTGGCGTTGACTTCATTCGTCAGGTCAGAGAGAGATTTCCTGAGCTTCCCGTGATTGTGGCTTCCGGCAGTCCAAATGCTGTGATGAAGCGAATGGGCATCGACTCCATTCATGTGCCGGGAGCAACGGCCAGCATCATGAAGCCCTTCAAAAGCGCAGACCTGTTGGCCTTGGTGCAGCGGGTGCTCTCGGAGGTCGGCCAATGACAAGTCAACCGACATTGATGGCCTCGCTTGATCTCCAGGATGTGGCCCACCAGCTTGTTCAGCAATTCATGGATGAGCTGCAGGAAATGCTGGATGATCTGATTTCGGGAACTTTGTCAGCTCAACAGGCCAATGTTCTGAGCAAAATCGTGAGCTTTTTCGACAATGAAATGAAGCAACACCATGTTGAGGAGGAGCGTCACATATTCCCCGTGTTGTTGTCAAAGGACAACGAGCTGCTCCGTGAGAAAGTTCGAATGCTGAAAGCCGATCACGATGAATTGCGCAAGGGCTGGAGCGATCTCAAGAGGGCAATAGAGCAGATGGCGGCATCGCCTGCGGCGGATGGGAAAACTTTGCGCGCCTGCTTTGAGCGCTACAGCGAGTGCTTTGCCAGGCATTTGGTCCTGGAAGAGTCTGTGCAGTATTCGCCTGAGGCCAAGTTGCTGTTCAAGAGCTGGGACTCCTGATTTTTGCCTGTCGCCCCAAGGCGGCCAACTGCCGGGATTGTCGTCAGGCGCGACGGGTCAGCAGTTGCGATGCCAGCGTCACCATGGCATCGCGGTGAATGCTGGCGGGCAGTTGCATGGCCGCATCTATGGCGCGCTGGGCTTCTGAGGCTGCTGCTTCCCGGGTGGCATCGAGTGCGCCGGTCTCGCGAACGATGCGGACGATTTCGCCGAGTTGATCCACGCTTCCTGTTTCAATCGCCTGGCGTATTACCCTGGCTTGCTCAGGCGTGCCCCGTTGAATGGCCAGTATCAAGGGCAGTGTGGCCTTGCCTTCGCGCAGATCATCACCAAGATTCTTGCCCATTTCGGTCGCATTGCCGTCGTAATCGAGCACATCATCGATTACTTGAAAGGCGGTGCCCAAGGCCTGGCCATATGTCGCGCAGGCTTCTTCGGTTGCGGCATCTCTGGCGCTCAGAATGGCGCCCAGCCGCGCACTGGCCTCGAACAATTTGGCCGTCTTCGAGCGGATCACGCGCAGGTAACCGTCTTCGTCCAGCGAGGCATCGTGCATGTTCATCAGTTGCAGCACTTCGCCTTCCGCAATCACATTGGTGGCGTCTGCCAGCACCTGCATCACGCGCATGCTGTCGGCATCGACCATCATCTGAAATGCCCGTGAGTAAAGAAAGTCGCCCACCAGCACGCTCGCTGGATTGCCGAAACTCTCGTTGGCGGTCGGGCGCCCACGGCGCAGGGTGGATTCGTCCACCACATCGTCATGCAGGAGGGTGGCTGTGTGAATGAACTCGACCACAGCGGCCAAGTTGTGGCGTTGCGTGCCCATGTAACCCAAGGCGCCACAGGTCAGCAGCAGCAAAACCGGACGCAGGCGTTTGCCGCCAGCAGAAATGATGTAGCGCGCCACCTCGCCTACCAGGGGGACGCCTGAGTCCAGGCGCTCGGCAATGACACGGTCCACTTCGGCCATATCCTGCGCGACCAGGGCCAACACGGAGGAGGTGGAGTTTTGGGGGGCTGACAACTTCGGAAATTCCGGCAAAAAGCCCGGCAATGCAGGCGGGAGTGGCAAAACCGCAATGGCTCACATTATAGGAGGCGGCCTGCAGGCGGTCGGTGACGTCTGCGGTTGAATGTGGCGATTTGCCTGGCTCGTGCTAGAATCCGCAGTTCCTCGGGGTTCGCCCGTGGAAACTTCCATCAAAGAGGTCATATATGTACGCGGTCATAAAAACCGGTGGCAAGCAGTATCGCGTTGCTTCCGGCGAAAAAATCAAAGTAGAACAGATTGCTGCGGACGTTGGCCAGGAAATCGTGATCGACCAGGTTCTGGCAGTCGGCAACGGCGCTGAAATCAAGGTAGGCACGCCCCTGGTGTCCGGCGCAACTGTCAAAGCCACGGTTGTGGCGCATGGCAAGCACGACAAAGTGCGCATTTTCAAGATGCGTCGTCGCAAGCATTACCAGAAGCGTCAAGGTCATCGCCAGCAATACACCGAACTGCAAATCGGTGCAATCGCTGCCTAAGGAGAACAGGTCATGGCACAGAAAAAAGGCGGCGGCTCTACGCGAAACGGGCGTGATTCCAAGCCCAAGATGCTGGGTGTGAAGGCCTTCGGCGGTCAGCTGATCAGCGCCGGCTCCATCATCGTGCGACAGCGTGGCACCAAGTTCCACGCCGGCTCCAACGTGGGCGTGGGCAAGGACCACACCCTGTTTGCACTGGTGGACGGCCATGTGTCGTTTGCCGTCAAAGGCGAGCTGAACAAGCACACCGTGAACGTGACGCCGGCTGGCTAAGTCAGGCCCCGTTCCAGCGAAGCAGCCCCGCCCGTCGGGGCTTTTCGCTTTTTGGCTCGCGGTGAGCCAAGCCTGCCCGGCCAAATCACCCTCAGATAAACTGGATGCCCCATGAAGTTCGTAGACGAAGCCTATATTGACATCGCCGCAGGTGACGGCGGGAACGGCTGCGTCTCGTTCCGCCACGAAAAATACAAGGAATTTGGCGGCCCGGACGGGGGCGACGGCGGCCGTGGCGGTCACGTCTTTGCCGTGGCGGACCCCAACCTGAATACCCTGGTGGACTACCGCTATTCGCGCCGCCATGAGGCCAAGCGCGGCCAGCACGGCATGGGCTCGGACATGTTCGGCGCTGCTGGCGATGACATCACGCTCAAGATGCCGGTGGGCACCATCATCACCGATGCCGAAACCGGCGAGGTGCTCTACGAGCTGCTGCAGCCAGGCGAGGTCATCACGATTGCCAAAGGCGGTGATGGCGGCTTTGGCAACATGCGTTTCAAAAGCGCCATCAACCGTGCGCCGCGCCAGAAAACGCCTGGTCATCCGGGTGAGCGCAAGAACCTCAAGCTGGAGTTGAAGGTCCTGGCCGACGTCGGTCTGCTGGGCATGCCCAATGCGGGCAAGTCCACCTTCATCTCGGCTGTGTCCAACGCTCGCCCCAAGATTGCGGACTACCCGTTCACCACCTTGCACCCCAACCTTGGCGTAGTGCGCGTGGGGCCTGAGCAGAGCTTTGTGATTGCAGACGTTCCGGGGCTGATCGAAGGCGCCTCTGAAGGTGCAGGGCTTGGCCACCAGTTTTTGCGCCACCTGCAGCGCACCCGCCTGCTGCTGCACATCGTCGACATCGCTCCGTTTGACGAAAACGTGGATCCGGTGGCCCAGGCCAAAGCCATTGCCGCCGAGCTCAAGAAGTTCGATCCCGCTCTGCACGCCAAGCCCCGCTGGTTGGTACTGAACAAACTGGACATGGTGCCCGCCGATGAACGCGCCGCCCGCGTCAAGGACTTCGTCAAACGCATGCGTTACAAAGGCCCGGTCTATGAGATCTCGGCCCTCACGCGCGAAGGCTGTGAAGCCTTGATCCGCGACATCTACAAGCACATCCGCGACCAGCAGATCGTGGAGCAGGGGCCTGTGGAGGTCGACCCCCGTTTTGCAGAGCCTCAATAAGACGGAGCCTCTGCGCCTCTGATGTCACACGACAAGATGATCACACCGATTTCCGAAGTCCTGCGTGACGCCCGTCGCATCGTCGTCAAGGTGGGCTCCAGCTTGGTGACCAACGAAGGCAGGGGGCTGGACGAGGGTGCCATCGGTGAATGGTGCCGTCAGATGGCGCAATTGGCCAACGCGGGCAAGGAGGTCATCATGGTCTCCAGCGGTGCCATTGCCGAAGGCATGAAGCGACTGGGTTGGACCACCCGCCCCAGCGAAGTGCCAGCCCTGCAGGCCGCCGCTGCCGTAGGCCAGATGGGGCTGGCGCAGATTTATGAAACCCAGTTGCGTGCCAACGGCATGGGCAGCGCCCAGGTGCTGCTCACGCACGCCGATCTGGCCGACCGTGAGCGCTACCTCAATGCCCGCTCCACCCTGCTGACGCTGTTGCAGCACCGCGTACTCCCGGTCATCAACGAGAACGACACGGTGGTCAACGACGAGATCAAATTCGGCGACAACGACACCCTGGGTGCGTTGGTGGCCAATCTGGTCGAAGCTGATCTGCTTGTGATCCTGACCGACCAAAAGGGCCTGTACACCGCCGATCCGCGCAAGGATCCTGCTGCCACCTTTGTGCACGAAGCGCGTGCCGGTGATCCCGCGCTTGAAGCCATGGCGGGCGGTGCAGGCTCCTCGATCGGCAAGGGCGGCATGCTGACCAAAATCCTTGCGGCCAAGCGCGCCGCCGGTTCCGGTGCTTCCACCATCATCGCTTGGGGTCGTGCGCCGGATGCGCTGCTGCGCGTGGCACTTGGCGAGAACATCGGTACGCTGTTGGTGGCCCAAACTGCCAAGCAGCAGGCCCGCAAGCAGTGGATGGCCGACCATTTGCAGCTGCGTGGTTCGGTCATGGTCGATGCTGGCGCCGCGCACAAGCTCTGCACCGAAGGCAAAAGCCTTCTGCCGATTGGCATGACCTCGGTGGAGGGGGATTTTTCGCGTGGCGATGTGATTGCCGTCCGTGACGCACAGGGGCTTGAAATCGCCCGTGGCCTGGCCAACTACGCTGCCGCCGAAGCGCGGCTGCTGTGCCGCAAGCCCTCACACGAGTTCGAAGCCCTGCTGGGCTACACGGCCGAGCCCGAGATGGTGCACCGTGACAACCTGATCCTCAGCCGCTGAAGTTTGCAGATACGAAAAAGCCCGCGCACCAGATGGTGGCGAGGGCTTTTTGATGCTGCTTCAACCTTGCGGATTGGGATCGAAGCTGGCGCCCGGTGGCAGTTCCAGATGTGCCGGATGGGGCATGGCTGCAACCGGCTGCTCTGCATCGAGTCGCTGGTTGCGACCGCCGCCTGCGCGCAAATAGCGATTGTGGCGGTCGTTGCGGGGCAGAAAGCGCACCAACTCCGTCAGCGCCATTTCGTAGACGCCGCGCTTGAACTCGATGACCAGATCCAGCGGGACCCAATAGTCGTTCCAGCGCCAAGCGTCAAACTCCGGATGGTCGGTCGCACGCAGGTTCAGGTGGTGGTCGCCCACCACCATCTGCAGCAGATACCAGATTTGTTTCTGGCCCTTGTAAAAGCCGCGGGCATCGCGGCGAATGTAGCGGTCCGGCACCTCATAGCGCAACCAGTCACGGGTGCGGGCCACGATGCGCACATGCTCCGGATGGAGGCCCACTTCTTCATGCAATTCCCGGAACATCGCCTGCTCTGGGCTTTCGCCCCGGTCAATGCCGCCTTGCGGAAACTGCCAGCTGTGGGTGCGGATGCGCTTGCCCCAGAACACCTGGTTTTTCTGGTTGAGCAGAATGATGCCGACGTTGGGCCTGAAGCCTTCCCGATCCAGCATAATCAACCCCAAATTTTCAAATTGTGTTCATTATGCACGGCCGTTCTGCTTTCGGCCAAGTGAACGCATCTATACCGCTCCTGGATCCATGAAAGCCTCCCGATTCCTCATTTCCACACTCAAAGAAGCCCCCGCCGACGCTGAAATCGTGAGCCACAAGCTCATGACGCGTGCTGGCATGATCAAGAAGCTGGGCGCAGGTGTTTACAACTACATGCCCATGGGCCTGCGGGTGATCCGCAAGGTCGAAGCCATCGTGCGAGAAGAAATGGACCGTGCCGGCGCCATTGAAATGACCATGCCCGTCATTCAGCCGGCCGAACTGTGGCAAGAGACTGGTCGCTTTGACAAGATGGGCCCCGAGCTGCTGAGGATCAAAGACCGTCACGGGCGCGATTTCATCGTGCAGCCCACCAGTGAAGAAGTGGTGACCGATGTGGCTCGTCAGGAGCTGCGCAGCTACAAGCAGTTGCCCAAGAATTTCTACCAGATCCAGACCAAGTTCCGTGACGAGCGCCGTCCGCGCTTTGGCTTGATGCGCGGGCGTGAATTCATCATGAAGGACGCCTACAGCTTCGACAAGGACCAGGCCAGCGCCAAAGCCAGCTACCAGGTCATGGCGGACGCTTACCGCCAAATTTTTGACCGTTTTGGCTTGCGCTACCGTGCCGTGGCTGCCGACAGTGGTGCCATTGGTGGTGACTTGTCAGAAGAGTTTCAGGTGATCGCCGCCACCGGCGAGGACGCCATCGTCTATTGCCCGAACAGCGACTACGCCGCCAACATCGAAAAGGCCGAGGCGCTGGCGCCTGCCGGGCCGCGTGCTGCGGCCGGCCAGGCCATGGCCAGGACACCTACGCCCGGCAAGAGCACCTGCGAAGACGTGGCCGCCCTGCTGGATGTGCCGCTGTCCACCACCGTGAAATCATTGGTGCTGGCGACAGACGAGCTGGACGAACAGGGCGTAGTCAAGAAGTCCACCATCTGGTTGCTGCTGGTGCGCGGCGACCACGACATGAACGAGGTCAAGGTTGGCAAGCTGCCTGGCATGGAAGGCGGTTTCCGTTTTGCTACGCTGGCCGAGATCGAAGACCACTTTGGCTGCAAGCCTGGCTACCTCGGTCCCGTGAGCTTGAAGAAGCCCCTCAAGGTGGTGGCTGACCGCGAGGTGGCGCTGATGGCCGACTGGATCTGTGGCGCCAACGAAGTGGACTTCCACATGACAGGTGTGAACTGGGGCCGTGATCTGCCCGAGCCCGATCTGGTGGCCGACATCCGCAACGTGGTGGCTGGCGACAAGTCGCCCGATGGCCAGGGCGAACTGGCCATTGAGCGCGGCATCGAAATTGGCCATGTGTTTTACCTCGGCACCAAGTATTCCAAGGCCATGAACGCCACCTTCCTCGGCGAAGACGGCAAGCCGCAATTCATGGAAATGGGTTGCTACGGCATCGGTATCACGCGTTTGCCTGCAGCGGCCATCGAGCAGAACCACGACGAGCGCGGCATCATCTGGCCCGATGCGATCGCCCCCTTCACCGTGGTGATTTGCCCCATTGGCATGGACCGCAGCGAAGCCGTGAAAACCGAGGCTGAGCGTATCTATGGCGAACTGCTCGCCGCAGGTGTGGATGTCATCCTCGACGACCGTGGTGAGCGTCCCGGCGCCATGTTTGCCGACTGGGAGCTGATCGGTGTGCCGCACCGAATCACGATCGGTGACAAGGGCCTGAAAGATGGCGTGGTCGAGTACCAGCACCGCCGTGACGCCGAGGCCAGCAAGGTCGCTGTGGCCGAAGTGCTTGTCCATGTGCGGGGGCGCCTGAGCGCCTGAGCCCATGCCCAGCCGGCGCCAGGTCTTGTGTGCGCTGACTTGGGTCCCGGCCATGGCGCATGCCGGGCGCCAGATCGAGGAACCGCTGGGCGATGCGGTGCGCACCGCCTTGAGCACGGCGGTGGCCGGTGCAGCGCCGCCAGAGCCGTTGCTCCCGAGTGGCCGGCACCGCAGCGACTACGAACGCTGGATGCAGCATGCCAGCCAGCGCCTGACGCGCTACAAAGCCCATCCTGTGGAGCGGCAGGAATTCCTGCAAACCCTCTGGTACGAGGCGCGCCGCGCAGGGCTCTCGCTGTCGCTGGTGCTGGGCCTGGTGCAGGTGGAGAGCGCGTTTCGCAAGTTTGCGGTGTCCACTGCTGGGGCGCGTGGCTACATGCAGGTGATGCCTTTCTGGAGCCGACTGATTGGTGACGGTGACGAAAGTCGTCTGTTCCAGATGCAGGCCAATCTGCGCTTCGGTTGCGCGATTCTGAGGCATTACCTGGATACCGAGCGCGGCGACCTGTTCATGGCGCTGGGTCGCTACAACGGCTCCAGAGGGCAGGCGGCGTACCCGCAGGCCGTGCTGGCAGCCCAAAAACACTGGCAACACGAGGTGGATTGACCGGGAGCGGATGACACCTCGACAAGCCACCAACGAAAAAGCCACCCGAAGGTGGCCCATCACAGGTCATTGCAGAATCAGGCCTTGCCGGCAATGACCTGCTGCAACTCGCCCGACTCGTACATATCCATCATGATGTCCGAGCCACCAATGAACTCGCCTTTGACGTAGAGCTGCGGAATGGTCGGCCAGTTGCTGTATTCCTTGATGCCCTGACGGATCTCGGCGTCGTCGAGCACGTTCACCGTCTTGATGGCCTTGGCGTCAACGCCGCAAGCCTTCAGGATCTGGATGGCACGGCCCGAGAACCCGCACATGGGGAAGCTGGCGCTGCCCTTCATGAACAGCAGGATGTCGTTGCCTTTGACGAGTTCGTCGATGCGTTGTTGGGTGTCGCTCATGGGGCGCTCCTCTTCAATTCGATGAGTGGATTATCCCTTGTCCTGTAAAACCCTGCGGTGGTGGCTGGTGAACAGGGGCTGGCCGGACTCCTCATGATGCGGGTACGCATAAATCGTCGCCCGGCCAGCCCCTGTTCACCAGCTTGGGTGTTTTACGCGTGTTGCGCCCCAGTGCAACGCTCGATGCCGGCCAGATCCTTGCGCGACTGCACGTTTTGCCATCCGGCCTGCGCCAATAATTCGCGCACGGCTTGGGCTTGGTCGTAGCCGTGTTCCATAAGCAGCCAGCCCCCTGATTTCAGGTGGGCGGGGGCTTCTTCAACAATGACGCGGATGTCGTCGAGCCCATCGTTGCCGCTGGCCAGGGCCTGCAGCGGTTCGTGTTTCAGGGCGGTCAGATGTGGGTCATCTGCGCGGATGTAGGGCGGGTTGGAGACGATCAGGTCGAAGGTGCCACTGACCTCGCGCAGCCAATGGCTCTGGATGAAGTGCACAGGCAGTTGCAGGCGCGCAGCGTTGGCCTGTGCCACGGCCAGCGCCTGTGGGCTGGCGTCCACCGCGCTCACGTTGGCCTGGGGGCGCTGGTGTTGCAGGGCCAGGGCGATGGCGCCGCTGCCAGTGCCCAGGTCGATCACCGCACACGGCGCCTGCACAGGCATCTTTTCCAGAGCCCATTCCACCAGAGTTTCTGTGTCGGGCCGCGGGTCGAGCACGCGGGCGTCAACGTGCAAAGGCAGGCCGAAGAATTCTTTGGTGCCGGTGATGTAGGCCAGCGGCTCACCTGCGGCGCGGCGTTGCAGCAGTGGCTCCAGCCGCGCGAGCACGGCCTCGTCGAGTTCGTCCGTGTCATGCGCCAGCAGCCAGGCGCGGTCATGTGGCTCATGACCCAGCGCGAACAGGTGCAGCAGTTGGGCATCAATGCGGTCCAGCCCCAGCGCGGTGGCGCGGCGCAGGCTCTCAAACAGCTTCATGCGGCACCACCGATTTCCAGTTCGGCCAGTTGCTCCGCATGGCGTTCGGCCTGCAGGGCGGCGATCACGTCCTGCAGCTCACCTTCCATGATGAAGGGCAGCTTGTAGAGCGTGAGGTTGATGCGGTGGTCGGTCAGGCGGCCCTGCGGGAAGTTGTAGGTGCGGATGCGGTCGCTGCGGTCGCCGCTGCCGATCAGGCCCTTGCGCAGGGCGGCATCTTTGGCGGCTTGCTCACTGCGGGCTTTTTCTTCGATGCGGGCGGCCAGCACCTGCAGGGCCCGTGCCTTGTTGCGGTGTTGGCTGCGGTCGTCCTGGCATTCGGCCACGATGCCGGTCGGAAGGTGGGTGACGCGCACGGCCGAGTCGGTCTTGTTGATGTGCTGGCCGCCCGCGCCACTGGCGCGGAAGGTGTCGATGCGCAGGTCGGCCGGGTTGATCTGTACGGCCTGCGCTTCGTCGGGTTCGGCCAACACGGCTACTGTGCAGGCACTGGTGTGGATGCGGCCCTGGGTTTCGGTGGCGGGCACGCGTTGCACGCGGTGACCACCCGATTCAAAGCGCAGCTGGCCGAACACGTTGTCACCTTCGATGCGCACCACCACTTCCTTGTAGCCGCCCACCTCGCCCGGTGATTCGGACAGCAATTCCACCCTCCAGCCCTGGTTCTGGCAGTAACGGGTGTACATGCGCAGCAGGTCGCCCGCGAACAGCGCAGATTCGTCGCCACCGGTACCGGCGCGGATTTCCAGGTAGGCATTGCGCGCGTCCTGCGGGTCTTTGGGCAGGAGCATGCGCTGCAGTTCGGCTTCGAGCATGTTGATGTCTTGCTGTGCCTCGGCGATTTCTTCGCCGGCCAGCGCGTGCATCTCGTCGGTCTCGGGCAGTTCGACCTGCATCTCCCGGGCGGTCTGCAGATCGGCCAGCCGCTGCTGGTAGCGGGTGTAGCGCTGGGCCACGGCGGCCACGTCGGCGTGTTCGCGCGAGAGCTTCATGAACTGCGCCATGTCGGCCATGATGTCTTCGCGCGAGAGCAGGAAGTCCAGTTCGCCCAGACGTTCGGCGTAGCGGTCAAGTTGCTGAAGCAGAAAGGGTTTCAAGTGCGCGACCTCGGAAAACGGAACAGGCACCCACAAAGGGGTGGATACAGGCGGGGCGCTTGGCCCGTCGAGGTTCGCTAACGCTCTTTGCGCAAAAACAGCCGCTGCACCGTCTGCATGGTCTGTTCGCGGTGTTCGGGATTGGCGCTGCGCAGTTCGGCCATGGCGCCATGCAGCATTTTCTGGGTGAGACCGCGTGAAAGTGCTTCGAGCACGGCTTCCGGAGCTTCGCCCCTGGCGAGCAGCTTGCGTGCTCGGGCCAGTTCGGCCTCGCGCCAGGCATCGGCCTGGTCCTGCAATTGCTGAATCAGGGGCACGGTGCCACGCTGGCCCAGCCAGTGGCTGAAGCTTTGCACGCCAGCGTCGATGATGACTTCGGCTTCGGCCACGGCGGCCTGGCGCTGGGCCTGGCCGGTCTGCACCACGGTGGCCAGATCGTCCACGGTATAGAGGTAAACGTCTTCGAGCGACTTGACTTCGGGCTCGATGTCGCGCGGCACCGCCAGATCCACCATGAACATGGGGCTGTGTTTGCGGCGCTTGAGCGCGCGCTCCACCGCGCCCAGGCCGATCAGCGGCAGGGTGCTGGCGGTGCAGCTGATGACGGCATCGAATTCGTGCAGGCGATCGGGCAGGTCGGCCAGGCGCATGGTTTCGGCGCCAAAACGGCTGGCCAGGCTTTCGCCACGTTCGAGGGTGCGGTTGGCGATCGCAATCGCCTTGGGCTGACGGGCAGCAAAGTGGGTGACCACCAGCTCGATCATCTCGCCGGCGCCCACAAACAGCACGCGGATGTTTTTCAGGTCTTCGAACAGCTGGCTGGCCAGGCGCACCGAGGCGGCGGCCATGCTGATGGAGTGCTGGCCGATTTCGGTGGCGCTGCGCACCTCTTTGGCCACGGCAAAGCTGCGCTGAAACAGCTGGTTGAGCGTGGTGCCCAGGGCGCCGGCTTCTTCGGCGGCGCGCACCGCGTCCTTGAGTTGGCCCAGGATCTGCGCCTCGCCCAGCACCATCGAGTCCAGACCGCTGGCCACCCGGAAGGCGTGCCGGGCGGCCTCGTCGCCTTCGAGCAGGTAAGTGTGCGACTGCAACTCCTGGGCGCTCACGCCACCGGTCTGGGCCAGCCAGCGCAGTGTGTCGTGCGGTGAGGCCTGGTTGGCTGCGCAGTAGATCTCGGTACGGTTGCAGGTCGAGAGGATGGCGGCTTCGGGGGCCTCGTCACTCTTGACGGCCAGGTCCTGGCGCAGGCGGTGCAAAGTGGGGGCGAGCTGGTCCACGGCGAACGCAAACCGGCCGCGCAAATCCAGCGGCGCGGTCGTGTGGTTCAAACCCAGGGTCCAGACTGCCATGCGCCGATTATAAAAACCGCCGGGTGGTCTGCGTCTGGTGGTCCTGTGGTCACGCCTTCACGGCACAATCGGGTGCCAGTTTGGGGGCCAAAACTTCACAGCCATGACCTTTGCGCAAGCCGTTTTTCACCTGCTCAATTTCACACTGCCGGCACTGGCGATGGCGGTGCTGATGCCCGCGGCCGGACGTTGGGTGATGGGGGGGCAGGGCATCCCCTGGCCGCGCCGTGTGCTGTGGCATCTGTTGGCGGGCGTGCTGGTGCTGGTGCTGGGCCTTGTGCTGCAGGGGCAGGATGGGAAAATGAGTACCTATGCCGTACTGGTGTTGGTGGCCGGCACCCTCGAGTGGGCATTGCACAGGGGCTGGCGCCGCAGATGATCGGGTGAGGCGTTCATGTGGCCTTACGCCTGGCCTGTGATTGCTGCACTGCGGTAACATTCGCCCTCAGCCTGAGGGCTCGTCCACGCCTGCAGCTGGCTGCTCCAGCCGATCCTTATGAATGCACCCACTACCCTCCAGCATCTGATGCAGGCCGAGTCCGACTCGCCCCGCCTGCGTGAGATCCCTTACAACTACACCAGCTTCTCGGACCGCGAGATCGTCATGCGCCTGCTGGGCGAGACCGCGTGGGACCTGCTCAACCAGTTGCGTCAGGAGCGCCGTACCGGTCGCTCGGCCCGCATGCTTTACGAAGTGCTGGGCGACATCTGGGTGGTGGAGCGCAACCCTTATCTGCAGGACGATTTGCTCAACAACCCGGGCCGCCGCAAGCTGCTGGTGGATGCCTTGCAGCATCGTCTGGGTGAAGTGCAAAAGCGCCGCACACCCGACGCGGACGCTGCACGCGATGCGCTGGTAGGGCAGCTGCTGGAACTGGCCCGTGGCGCAGTGCAGCAGTTTGGCGAGCGTTTTGGCCGCATGGCAGACCTGCGTCGCAAGGTCCAGCGTGTGCTGGGCCGCCTGACGGCCAGGGACAACATCAAGTTCGATGGCCTCTCGCGTGTGAGCCATGTGACCGACGCCACCGACTGGCGCGTCGAATACCCCTTCGTGGTGCTCACACCCGACACCGAGGCCGAAATGGCCCGGCTGGTCAAAGGCTGCATCGAACTGGGCCTGACCATCGTGCCGCGTGGTGGCGGCACCGGCTACACCGGGGGGGCTGTGCCGCTGACCTGGAAGAGCGTGGTCATCAACACCGAAAAACTCGAAGCCATGACCGAGGTCGAACTGATCGACCTGCCGGGTATTGACCACAAGGTGCCGACCATCTGGACCGAAGCCGGCGTGGTCACCCAGCGTGTGGCCGATGCGGCCGAGCGCGGCGGCTTTGTGTTTGCCGTGGACCCGACCTCGGCCGAAGCCAGCTGCATTGGCGGCAACATCGCCATGAACGCGGGTGGCAAAAAAGCCGTGCTGTGGGGCACGGCACTGGACAACCTGGCCAGCTGGCGCATGGTCACGCCCGACGCCGAGTGGCTGGACGTGGTGCGCATGGACCACAACCTGGGCAAGATCCACGACGCCGAATTCGCCACTTTCGAGCTGCGCTACTTCAAGGCCGACGGCAAGACGCCCCTGCGCACCGAGATGCTGCGCATCCCGGGCAGCACTTTCCGCAAGGAAGGCCTTGGCAAGGACGTTACCGACAAATTCCTGTGCGGTCTGCCCGGTGTGCAAAAGGAGGGCTGCGACGGTCTCATCACCAGCGCACGCTGGGTGGTGCACCGCATGCCCGAGCACACCCGCACCGTGTGTCTGGAGTTCTTCGGTCATGCCCGCAATGCCGTTCCGAGCATCGTCGAGATCAAGGACTTCATGTTCGCCGAGCAAAAGCGCACGGGCACCGTGCTGGCCGGTCTGGAGCACCTGGACGACCGCTACCTGCGCGCCGTGGGCTACACCACCAAGAGCAAGCGCGGCGGTTTCCCCAAGATGGTGCTGATCGGCGACATCGCCGGTGATAACGCCGACGACGTGGCCAAGGCCACCTCGGAGGTGGTGCGCATTGCCAACTCGCGCAGCGGTGAGGGCTTCATCGCCATCAGCGCCGATGCCCGCAAGAAATTCTGGGCTGACCGCAAGCGCACGGCGGCCATCAGCCGCCACACCAACGCCTTCAAGGTCAACGAAGACGTGGTGATTCCGCTGCCGCGCATGGCCGAATACACCGACGGCATCGAACGCATCAACATCGAACTGAGCCTGCGCAACAAGCTCAAGCTGTGCGTCGAGCTGGAATCGTTCCTGGCGCGCGGCAACCTGCCGCTGGGCAAGGCCGACGATGCGGGCGAGACCGCACCGGCCGAGCTGCTCGAAGAGCGGGTGGTGCAGGCCCTGGCCGTGCTGCGCGATGTGCGTGACCTCTGGCAGAGCTGGCTTGACCGTGTGGACGAGCTGTTCCCGCAGCTGCAGGACCACACCCTGCGGGCCAGCTGGAAGACGCAGATCCGTGCGCCTTTCGAAGACATTTTCTCGGGCTCGGCATTCCAGCTCATCCTCGATGAGGTCAATGCCATCCACCAGCGTGTGCTCAAGGGCCGTGTCTGGGTGGCGCTGCACATGCACGCGGGAGACGGCAACGTCCACACCAACATCCCGGTCAACAGCGACAACTACGAGATGCTGCAGACGGCGCACGAGGCCGTGGCCCGCATCATGGTGCTGGCGCGCAGTCTGGACGGCGTGATCTCGGGCGAGCATGGCATTGGCATCACTAAGCTGGAATTCCTGACCGACGAGGAGTTGGCCAACTTCACCGCCTACAAGGCCAAGGTGGATCCGGAAGGCCGCTTCAACAAGGGCAAGCTGTTGCGCGGCGATGCGCTGCGCAAGCTGGGCGACGATGTGCACGCGGCCGATCTGACGCACGCCTACACGCCGAGCTTTGGCCTGATGGGCCACGAGTCGCTGATCATGCAGCAGTCCGACATTGGCGACATTGCCGCCAGCGTCAAGGACTGCCTGCGCTGCGGCAAATGCAAGCCGGTGTGCTCCACCCATGTGCCGCGCGCCAACCTGCTGTACTCGCCACGCAACAAGATTCTGGCCACATCCTTGCTGGTGGAGGCCTTCCTCTACGAAGAGCAGACGCGCCGCGGCATCAGCATCCAGCATTGGCAGGAGTTTGAAGATGTGGCCGACCACTGCACGGTCTGCCACAAGTGCCTCACCCCCTGTCCGGTCAAGATCGACTTTGGCGACGTGACCATGAACATGCGCAACCTGCTGCGCAAGATGGGGCAAAAGAGCTTCAGGCCCGGCAATGCTGCGGCCATGTTCATGCTCAACGCGACCAACCCCGAAACCATCAAGCTGGCCCGCACGCTGATGGTGGATGTGGGCATGAAAGCCCAGCGCTGGGCCAACAACCTGTTCAAGGGTCTGGCACGCAAGCAGACCAGTGCGCCGCCGGCCACGGTGGGCACCGCGCCGATCAAGGAGCAGGTGATCCACTTCGTCAACAAGAAGATGCCGGGCAATCTGCCCAAGAAAACAGCGCGTGCCTTGCTCGACATCGAAGACAAGGACTACGTGCCGATCATCCGCAACCCGCAGGCCACCACGCCCGAGACCGAGGCGGTGTTCTACTTCCCGGGTTGCGGCTCGGAGCGCCTGTTCAGCCAGGTGGGTCTGGCCACGCAGGCCATGCTCTGGCATGCGGGCGTGCAGACCGTGCTGCCGCCGGGCTATCTGTGCTGCGGTTATCCGCAGCGCGGCTCGGGCCAGTTCGACAAGGCCGAGAAGATGATCACCGACAACCGGGTGCTCTTCCACCGTGTGGCCAACACGCTCAACTACCTCGACATCAAGACCGTGGTGGTGAGCTGTGGCACCTGCTACGACCAGCTGCAGGGCTACAAGTTCGAAGAGATCTTCCCGGGCTGCCGCATCGTCGACATCCACGAATACCTGCTCGAAAAAGGCATCACCCTCACGTCCGAGCAGGCCGGCGCCTACCTCTACCACGACCCCTGCCACACGCCCATGAAGCAGCAGGACCCGATGAAAACCGTCAAGGCGCTGGTGGGCAGCCAGGTGCTCAAGAGCGACCGTTGCTGCGGCGAGTCGGGCACGCTGGGCGTCACCCGTCCGGATGTCTCGACGCAGGTGCGTTTCCGCAAGGAAGAGGAAATTCGCAAGGGCGAAGCCGAGCTGCGTGCCAGCGGTGCCGTCGGCGACAAGGACAACGTCAAGATCCTCACCAGCTGCCCGAGTTGCCTGCAAGGCCTGATCCGCTACGGTGACGACCTGAACAATGGCCTGCTCGAAGCCGACTATGTCGTGGTCGAAATGGCCAAACACATCCTGGGCGAGAACTGGATGCCCGACTATGTGACCGCTGCCAACGCCGGCGGCATTGAACGCGTACTGGTGTGACCATGGCCGGATTGAACAAAGACACCCCCACCCCCGAGTCCCTGACCGTGCACGGCGCATCGCGCGTGCTGGAAATCGGTTTTTCGGATGGAGCGCATTTCCGCATCCCTTTCGAGCTGATGCGCGTGTATTCGCCCTCGGCCGAAGTGCAGGGCCATGGCCCGGGGCAGGAAGTGCTGCAGACCGGCAAGCGCGATGTCACGGTGCTCGAGATCGAGCCGGTGGGCAACTATGCGGTCAAGCCCACGTTCTCCGATGGGCACGATTCGGGTCTGTTCACCTGGGAGTACCTTTACTTTCTTGGTTCGCAGGAAAAAGAACTCTGGGCCGACTATGAGCAGCGCCTGCAGGCTGCAGGTCGTGGCCGCGACGAGCCCATGCCCGAGAAGGCTGGCAGCAGCTGCGGCCACCACCATTGAATTTCTGCTTGAAAGGGGCGCCATGAGCACCACCCATTTCGGTTTCAAGACGGTTGACGAAAAAGAAAAGGCGCGCCATGTGCGCAGCGTGTTCGATTCGGTGGCGTCCAAATACGATGTCATGAACGACCTCATGTCCATGGGCATGCACCGTCTGTGGAAGGCCTACACCGTGCAGGTCGCCAATCTCAAGGAGGGCGACCAGGTGCTCGATATCGCGGGCGGTACGGGCGACCTGTCCATGGCTTTTGCCAAAAAGGTGGGCGCCAGTGGCCGCGTGGTCCACACCGACATCAACGAGGCCATGCTCTCCACGGGGCGTGACCGCCTGCTCAACCACGGCATCGTGCTGCCCACGCTGGTGTGCGACGCCGAGAAGCTGCCTTTTCCGGACCAGTATTTCAATCTGGTCAGCGTGGCCTTTGGTCTGCGCAACATGACCCACAAAGATGTGGCCCTGGCCGAAATGTGCCGTGTGCTGAAACCGGGTGGCAAGCTGCTGGTGCTCGAATTTTCCAAAGTGGCCAAGCCACTGGAAAAAGCCTACGACTGGTACAGCTTCAACATCCTGCCGCACATGGGCAAGCTGGTGGCCGGGGATGCCGAGAGCTACCGCTATCTGGCCGAGTCGATCCGCATGCACCCGGGTCAGGAAGAGCTGAAAGCCCTCATGAAAAAAGCCGGATTCGGACATGTGGATTTTCACAACCTGAGCGCAGGGGTGGTAGCCTTGCATGTCGGTATCAAATGTTGAACCGATTCCGGCACCAACGGATCTTTCTGGAGACAACGTGAACAAGTTCCTTACTCTGCTGCTCGCTGGCATTTTGGCCCTCGGCAGTCTCAACGCCGAAGCTGCACGCCGTCTGGGTGGCGGCAAATCCGTCGGCCAGCAATCAAGCAATGTGACCCAACGCGAGGCGGTGCGCCCGCAGGCGCCCGTTGCGCCCGCACAACAGGCTGCACCGGCACCTGCCGCCAAACCTGCCGCAGCGCCGGCACAGGCTGCGCCGAAAAAGCCTTGGGGGGCGATGCTCGGTGGTCTGGCCGCCGGTCTGGGCTTGGCCTGGCTGGCCCATTCGCTGGGGTTTGGCGAAGCTTTCGGCAACGTGCTGCTCGTCATGCTGCTGGCCATGGTTGTCATGGCTGTGATCGGAATGGTGATGCGCAACCGGCGTGGCGCAGGTTCGCAGCTGGCTTACCAGGGCGCTGGCGCCAGTGCTGAGCAGCCAGCTTCCTTCAAGCAGTACAACCCTGAAAAAGTGGGCAACGATGCTTCTGCTCGCCCATGGGAGAGTCAGACCACCCACTTTGACAATACCGCTCCTGCGCAAACCGGCTCCATGATTGGCGCCGGCCTGCGCGGTCCGCAAGGCTGGGGCATTCCGGATGGTTTTGACGTGGCGGGTTTTGTCGATGCGGCCAAACGCAACTTCATCACGCTGCAAGACGCCTGGGATCGCTCCGATATCGCCTTGCTGCGCTCCATGATGACCGATGCCATGGTGGCCGAGATCCGCACGCAACTCAGCGAGCGCGAGTCGCAGTTCCCCGGCCAGGTCAACAAGACCGAAGTGGTCATGCTGGACGCGCAGTTGCTGGGCATTGAAGACACCCCCGATGCCTACGTGGCCAGCGTGGAGTTCAACGGCATGATCCGCGAGGAGCCCTCTGCCGGTCCGAGCCCCTTCCGCGAAGTCTGGAACATGACCAAACCCCGCAGTGGGGACAGCGGGTGGCTGGTGGCTGGCGTGCAGGCCTTGCAGTAACCCTCCAGCGCCCGGATGGGCGCTGCTTTCGGGAATAATCGGGGACTATGGCAACACAGTCCCCTTTTTCATGGGCCGCACAAGCCGTGGCCGGATTGCAGCCACCCGCCTGGGTGGTCGACGAAACCCTGAACCGCCTGGTGCTGTTCCTCAACCATGTGCTCATGGGTGAGCCCGAAGCCATGCAGCGGCTGGCACGGCAGAAAGGCCAGCGCATTGAGCTGGTGTGGCAGAAGATGCAGCTGCAGTTGCAGGCCACACCCGCAGGCCTGCTGGAGCGCGGGCAGTTCGAGGGTGTTGATTTGCGCCTGACAGTGGTTGAAGAATCTCCCCTGGACATGTTGTCGGCCCTCGCTCGGGGTGACAAACCCAAAGTGCGCATCGAAGGGGATGTGCAGCTGGCGGCAGAAGTGAACTGGCTGATTGACCATGTTCGCTGGGATGCTGAAGAGGATCTGGCTCGGCTGGTGGGCGATGCATCTGCCCACACCCTGGCACAGCTGGGCCGTCAGGCTTTGGCTGCGATCAAGGGCTTTGTGGCGAGCAAGGCGCCTGCCGCTGCAGGTGGCCCGAGATGAGCCGCCTTGCCCGCGGCGCATTCATTGTCTTCATCGTCCTGCGCTACGGCTTGGACGAGCTGGCGCTGTCCAGCTTTCGCCACCCGTGGCTGCGCCTGTTCACGCGCATTCTGACCCTGGGCCGCAACCTGAGCGCACCGCGTGGCGAACGCTTGCGCGAGGCGCTGGAGCGTCTCGGCCCCATCTTCGTCAAATTCGGCCAGGTGCTCTCCACCCGGCGCGACCTGATGCCCCCCGACATCGCCGAAGAACTGGCCCGGTTGCAGGACCGTGTGCCGCCGTTTCCCTCCGAAGTGGCCGTGGCCACCATCGAGCGGGCTTTTGGCCGACCGGTGGACGAAGTCTTTGAAGCGTTTGACCGCGAGCCTGTGGCCAGCGCGTCCATCGCGCAGGTGCACTTTGCCACCTTGCGTGCCAAATCCGGCCAGCTGCGCGATGTGGCTGTGAAAGTACTGCGTCCGGGCATGCTGCCTGTCATCGAGAAAGACCTGGCCTTGATGCGCATGATGGCGGGCTGGGTGGAAAAACTCAGTGACGACGGCAAGCGCCTCAAGCCCCGCGAGGTGGTGGCCGAGTTCGACAAATACCTGCACGATGAGCTCGATCTGGTGCGCGAAGCGGCCAACGCCGCGCAACTGCGCCGCAATATGGAAGGCCTGGGACTGGTGCTGATCCCGGAGATGTTCTGGGACTGGTGTCATCCCGAGGTCATCGTGATGGAGCGCATGAAGGGCGTGCCCATCAGCCAGGTGGACCGGCTGCGTGCGGCCGGTGTGGACATTCCCAAGCTGGCGCGCGACGGCGTGACCATTTTCTTTACCCAGGTGTTCCGGGATGGTTTCTTCCATGCGGACATGCATCCGGGCAACATCCAGGTCAGCCTGGATGCGGACACTTTCGGGCGCTACATCTCTCTTGACTTTGGCATCGTTGGCACGCTCACCGAGTTTGACAAGGAATACCTGGCGCAAAACTTCACCGCTTTCTTCCGGCGCGATTACAAGCGTGTGGCCGAGCTGCACATCGAGTCTGGCTGGGTGCCGCCACAGACGCGGGTGGATGAACTCGAAGCCGCCATCCGCGCGGTCTGCGAGCCGTATTTCGACCGACCGCTCAAGGAAATATCGCTGGGCATGGTGCTGATGCGACTGTTCCAGACTTCGCGCCGTTTCCAGGTCGAGATTCAGCCGCAGCTGGTGCTGCTGCAAAAGACGCTGCTCAACATCGAGGGATTGGGGCGACAGCTTGACCCCGAGCTGGACCTGTGGAGCACGGCCAAACCTTTTCTGGAGCAGTGGATGCTCGATCAGGTGGGGCCCAAACGCCTGTGGCGCGAACTCAAGGCGCAGGCGCCCCAATATGCCAAGCTGCTGCCACAGCTGCCGCGACTATTGCACGATTTCCTGCAGCAACCCAGGCGCAGCGACAACCGGCAAATTGAACTGCTGCTGGCTGAGCAGCGCCGCACCAACGCCTTGCTGCAGATCCTGCTTTGCCTGGGACTGGGGTTCATCGCCAGCATGCTGGCGTTGGTGGCCTGGTCGCATTTCAATTTCTACTTCTGACCGACGCTCCCGGAGACCCTGTCATGTTGTTCACCCTCGTGATTGCCTACCTGCTGGTGACCATCGCGATCGGCCTGATGGCTGCCAAACGTGTCCAGAATTCAGCGGACTTTGCGATTGCTGGCAGGCACCTGCCGCTTTACATGATCGTCACCACGACGTTTGCCACCTGGTTTGGTTCGGAGACGGTGCTGGGCATTCCGGCCAAGTTCGTCAACAGCGGCCTGCACGGCGTGGTGGAAGACCCCTTTGGCGCGGGCAGCTGCTTGATCCTCGTCGGCCTGTTTTTCGCGGCCCGCCTGTACCGCATGACGCTGCTGACCATCAGTGACTATTACCGCGAGCGCTATGGCCGCACAGTCGAGGTGATTTGCTCCCTCATCATCATGGTCAGCTACCTGGGATGGGTATCCGCGCAGGTCACGGCACTCGGGCTGGTGTTCAACGTGCTCTCTGGCGGGGTCGTGAGTCTGCCCATGGGCATGGTCATCGGGGTGGTTTCCATCCTCGCCTACACACTGTTTGGCGGCATGTGGTCGGTGGCCGTGACCGATTTCATCCAGATGATCATCCTGGTGGTCGGGCTGGGTGTGCTGGCGGTGTTTGCTGGCCAGCAGGCGGGCGGCGCAGACAAGGTGATCGCATTGGCGATCAGTCAGGACATGTTCAAGTTTTGGCCTGAACCCAACTTCCGTGATGTGGTGTTCTTCATCGCATCGGCGATCACCATCATGCTGGGCTCCATCCCGCAGCAGGATGTGTTCCAGCGCGTCATGTCGGCCAACAGCGTGCATGCTGCCACCCGAGGACCGGTGATCGGGGGGCTGTTCTACATCCTTTTTGCTTTTGTGCCCATGTTCCTGGTGGTCAGTGCCTTGATCATCATGCCCGAGCAGGCCAAAGCACTGATCGAGGAAGATCCGCAGAAAGTCCTGCCCACCCTGGTCATGGAGAAGATGCCTTTCGTGATGCAAGTCCTGTTTTTCGGGGCCTTGCTGTCGGCCATCAAGTCTTGCGCTTCAGCTACCTTGCTGGCGCCCAGCGTGACCTTCACCGAGAACATCTGGCGACAGTTTCGCCCCCATCAGTCTGACAGGCAGGAACTCAAGGCCATGCGCGTGACGGTGCTGGTTTTCAGCCTGCTGGTGCTGGCTTACGCCATCTTCATGCAAGGCTCGTCCATCTACGAAATGGTATCCGGGGCGTATCAGGTGACGCTGGTGGGGGCTTTTGTGCCGCTGTCTTTTGGGCTGTACTGGAAAAAAGCCACGACCCAGGGCGCGATATTTGCCATCGTGCTGGGTCTTCTGACCTGGATGCTGTTTTTGCTGACCCCGGCTGGCGAGCAGTTTCCTGCCCAACTGGCTGGTGTGCTGTCCAGCCTGACGGGCATGCTGATCGGTTCCTTGGGACCGCAGGCCATCCGCAACCAGCATGGCTCGCACCACCGCCTGGCAGGAGTGACCTGAGTGGGGCTTGAACCCGGCGCCCCCGCCTATAATTGAGGGTTTTGTAAGCTTCAACTCGAACGAGCCCTCACCATGCCCATTTACGCCTACAAGTGTGAGTCCTGTGGCCATGCCAAGGACGTTCTGCAAAAAATCTCCGACGCGCCGTTGAGCGAATGCCCGGCCTGCGGTCAGCAGACCTTCAACAAGCAATTGACCGCTGCCGGCTTCCAGCTCAAGGGTTCGGGTTGGTACGCCACCGACTTCCGCGGCGGCACCAGTGGTGCGGGCGGAACCTCGGCACCTGCCACGGCGGCGGCTGAAAGCACCAGCGCCAGCAGTGACGCGACCGCTGCCGCACCTGCAGCTGCCGGTTGCGGCGGCAGCTGCGCCTGTCATTGAACACCCACCGGAACCAGCGACCATGATGGCAAGACGCCTGCGACAGTATTTCATCACCGGCTTGCTGGTGTGGCTGCCCATGGCCGTCACGATCTGGGTCCTGACCTGGCTGTATGGCCTGCTCGACGGTATCTTCCTGTCGGTGTTGGGCGCGGCCGACGCGGTCATCCCCGGCTTGCACAGCCTGGCCGATGCGCTGCGCACCATCCCTGGTTTCGGCGTGCTGTCGGTGGCGATCATCATCCTGGTCACCGGGGTGTTCGTGGCGAACATCTTCGGTCAGTGGTGGTTGCGCCAGTGGGACAAGTTCATGAACCGCATCCCGGTGGTGCGCAGCATTTACACCAGCGTCAAGCAAGTCGCCGACACGCTGTTTTCGGGCAGCGGGCATGCCTTTTCCAAGGCCTTGCTGGTTCAATACCCGCATCAGGGCTCATGGACCATTGCCTTTCTGACCGGCAGGCCCGGCGGTGTGGTGGCCTCGCATTTCGAACAGCCGATGGTCAGCGTCTATGTACCGACCACCCCCAACCCGACTTCTGGCTTTTTTCTGATGATGCGTCAGTCTGACGTGGTTGAACTCGACATGTCGGTGGACGACGCGCTCAAGTACATCATCTCCATGGGCGTGGTGGTGCCCGGTGGCCCGGACAATCCGGCCCTTAAAACCCGCTGAAATTCTTCTTTTAGCAACACTGGCGCACGCTGCGTGCGCCCCGATCAGAAAGCCAACAAATGTCTTCGATGCGCTCAACCTACTGCGGTCTGGTGACCGAAGCCCTGCTGGGCCAGACCGTCACGCTGTGCGGCTGGGTCAACCGTCGCCGCGACCACGGTGGCGTGATCTTCGTTGACCTGCGTGACCGCGAAGGCTATGTGCAGGTGGTGTGTGACCCGGACCGTCCGGAGATGTTCAAGGTCGCCGAAGGCCTGCGCAACGAGTTCTGCGTGCAGATCAAGGGCCTGGTGCGCGCGCGCCCTGAAGGCACGACCAACGACAACCTCAAGAGCGGCAAGATCGAGATCCTGTGCCACGAACTGACGGTGCTCAACCCGTCCGTGACGCCTCCCTTCCTGCTTGACGACGAGAACCTGTCGGAGACGACGCGCCTCACGCACCGCGTGCTGGACCTGCGCCGCCCCTACATGCAAAACAACCTGATGCTGCGCTACCGCGTGGCCATGGAAGTGCGCAAGTACCTCGACGAAAACGGCTTCATCGACATCGAAACCCCGATGCTCACCAAGAGCACGCCGGAGGGTGCGCGCGACTATCTGGTGCCCAGCCGAGTGCACGACGGCCAGTTCTTCGCGCTGCCGCAAAGCCCGCAGCTGTTCAAGCAGCTGTTGATGGTGGCCGGCTACGACCGCTACTACCAGATCACCAAGTGCTTCCGCGACGAAGACCTGCGCGCCGACCGCCAGCCCGAATTCACCCAGATTGACATCGAGACGTCCTTCCTGACCGAAGAAGACATCCGCACCATGTTCCAAGGCATGATCAAGCATGTCTTCCAGAAAGCGCTGAGCGTGGACCTGGGCGAGTTCCCCATCATGCCGTACAGCGAAGCCATGTTCCGCTTCGGTTCTGACAAGCCTGACCTGCGCGTCAAGCTGGAATTCACCGAACTGACCGAAGTCATGAAGGACGTGGACTTCAAGGTGTTCAGCACCCCCGCCACCACCAAGGGTGGCCGCGTGGTGGCCCTGCGCGTGCCGGGCGGCAGCGAGATGAGCCGCGGCGAGATCGACGGCTACACCGAGTTCGTCAAGATCTACGGTGCCAAGGGCCTGGCCTGGATCAAGGTCAACGACGTGGCCGCGGGCCGTGATGGTCTGCAGTCGCCCATCGTCAAGAACATCCACGATGCCGCGATTGCCGAAATCCTCAAGCGCACAGGTGCGCAGAACGGCGACATCCTGTTCTTTGGTGCCGACAAGGCCAAGGTCGTCAACGACGCGATTGGCGCCCTGCGCCTGAAAATTGGCCACAGTGACTTTGCCAAAAAGACCGGCCTGTTTGAAGACCGCTGGGCCCCGCTGTGGGTGGTGGACTTCCCGATGTTCGAGCTGGATGAAGACGAAGGTCGCTGGAACGCTGTGCACCACCCCTTCACCGCGCCCAAGGACGGCCACGAAGACTACATGGACACCGACCCGGGCCGTTGCATCGCCAAGGCCTATGACATGGTGCTCAACGGCTGGGAACTGGGCGGTGGCTCGGTACGTATCCACCGCGCCGAAGTGCAAAGCAAGGTGTTCTCAGCCTTGAAGATTTCCGCTGAAGACGCGCAACAAAAGTTCGGCTTCCTGCTCGACGCGCTGCAATACGGCGCGCCGCCGCACGGTGGCCTGGCCTTTGGCTTGGACCGCCTGATCACGCTCATGACCAAGGCCGATTCCATCCGCGATGTGATCGCCTTCCCCAAGACCCAGCGCGCCCAGTGTCTGCTGACGCAGGCGCCGAGCCCGGTGGACGAAAAGCAGCTGCGCGAGCTGCACATCAAGCTGCGCAATCCTGCAGCTGCTGCCTGAGTCTCAGCGGATCATCCTCGGCTCTGAGCCGTGGTGATTCCAGAGCGCCCAATTCATGGGGTGAGGGCGCCTTCCTTGAGATCGAGGTAGCGTCTCAAAAACTGATCATGCCCGGGCATGGCTTGGGCTGCTTGCTGCACGCTATTGCGCAGGCGAGCCAGTCCGCTGCGCCCGTCTGTTTGCCGTAGGTCAAGTAATGGCATGTACCGATCGGGGAAGTTGAACTGTCCAAGGTGCACGGCCAACCAGCTCTCTGCGCCAAAAAGGTCATAGTTGTCGACCTGTACATGCCCGCCCTGCCTGAACAGCTGCATTCTTTCCTGCAAGCTGTCCGGGACGGACATGTTGGCGCAGTAACGCCACATTTCGCTGTCGTCTCGCTCGTTGAGCTTGTAGTGAAGAATGATGAAGTCTCGTATGCGCTCCATCTCTATGGCGAAGCGACGGTTGTATTCCTTGCGCAAAGCTTCGTCGCATTGCCTGTCCGGGAAAAGGCTCAGCAGGGTGGTGATTCCGGAGTGAACCAAGTGCAGGCTGGTCGATTCAAGAGGTTCCAGAAACCCTGAAGCCAGACCCAAAGCGACCACATTGTGTTCCCAGGCCTTCTGGCGTCTTCCGGGCGTGAATGTCAGCAGTCGGGGTGATCCCTGCGCCTGCGCTGGCAGCCTCGACTCAAGAGCTAAGGTGGCTTCATCTTGCGAAATGAAGGACGTGCTGAACACATAACCGTTGCCCACGCGGTGGCGCAACGGAATGGTCCATTGCCAGCCTGCGCTGAGTGCTGTTGAGCGGGTGTAAGGCACTGGCGGACCGTCGAGCGCACAGGGCATGGCCACGGCACGGTCACAAGGCAGCCATTGGGACCAGGATTCATAGCCGACCTCGAGCGTTTCACCGAGCAGTAAGGAGCGGAAGCCGGAGCAGTCAATGAAAAAATCAGCTTCGATCAACTCACCACTTTCCAGTTGAACGCCGGTGACGAAGCCATTTTCAGGATGACGGTGGACCTGAATGATTTTCCCTTCGACACGCTGCACACCGCGACTGACAGAAAGTCCATTCAGATGCTTCGCATACTGGGACGCGTCAAAATGGAATGCATAGTTGAAAGTGGATGTCAACAGTTGAGGGTTGGTCGTTGGAAAGCTGAAGCGTCCCAAGCGCGCGGCTTGCCAGGCCAGTGAGTAATCGTCCAGCGTGCCGCTGTCCGTCTCCTGTCGGTGTTTGAGCCAATGCTGATGCACAGGCATGGTGTCAAACGGAACGCCGAAAAAGCCGAAGGGGTGGAAATACCGGTGGCCGTTGCGGCCCCAGTTGACGAACTCGATTCCCAGCTTGAAGGTGCCTTGCGTTTCCTTGAGGAAGGCTTTTTCGTCTACGCCCATGGTCTGGTTGAGCAAGCGGATCGTTGGAATGGTGGCCTCACCCACACCAACAGTACCAATCTGTTCAGACTCAATGAGTGTGATCCTGCATGACTGTCCCAACACATTTGAGAGTGCAGCAGCAGTCATCCAGCCGGCAGATCCACCACCGACGATGAGGACATGGCGAATGCTGTGTGATCCGGTGGGCGCATGGCGCACGAGGTTCTGTGCGTGTTGGATTCTGGAAAGAGCAGACATAGATTGCAGACGCGAATGGATTAAAAACCGGATTCTCGAATCCAGATGGCTGCAGCATGCCGAAAGTAACGGCCCAATGCACTTTCAGGTCTGGCCTGGATCAGGACTTGGCCAGCTTGCTGCTGTGTCGGAGCGATCTGGTCCGATACGGAAACCAGTTCAAGCTGATACCAAGCTCCCTCAGGACGCAATTGGTGCTGAGCGTCTTTGCGTGCAGGCACCGTACCGCCATATTCCGATGCCAATTCAGGCCACAGCAGCTGTTGAACCGCTGTCTGATCGATACGAGACAACTTGAGTTCCAGGCGCGGGCTGCCGGGCAAGTTCGAAATCCAGACGGCTTCGGCCCCCGCCTCGATGCGATGCAGATCGCTGGAGGGCACCAAAGCCATCACGCGCAGCCCTTGCTCTGACCGCAGTGTCAGCAAAGGACTGTTTTCTGAAATCCACTGGCCAGTCTGCAGGGTCTCCATCTGACTGATCTGGCCTTTGATGGGGGCCAGCAAGGTCAGGCGTTCCAGCTTCTGGTTCAATCTCTGCAGACGTGTCTGCAATTCGATCTGCTGCTGTTCCAGCACCAGTGCATCTTGCAAATCTCGGGCGGAGCCAGCCTGGCGCTGGATTTTTTCGTTGATCAGATCGAGTTCCCGTGTGGTTTGCAAAATGGTGTGCGCCAGTTCGGGCTGGGAGAGTCTGACCAGAGGTGTCTGGCTTTGCACTCTGGCACCGGGTTTGACCAGAATTTCCGCAACCTGTCCTCGCTCGGAAGCATAGATTGGACGAAACTCGCCGGCCAGCAGAACACCGGGCACGGTCACCGTGGACCGCCACGGCACCAGCGTGAAGAGGACGAAAAGCACGATGCCGCCCAGCGTCATCCTGGTGTTGCGGTTGTCCCGTATCGACAGACGTTTCTGCCACCACTGAAGCAGTTCGTTTTTCATGGGCAAGAGAATGAACCAGCCAATTTCTATAGCAAACAACAAAATACCCAGCAGCTTGAATGCAAAGTGGTAGACCAGCAACGCGATGCCCAGAAAAAGGGTCAGGCGATAGATCCAGGTTGCATAGGCGTAAAAAATGAACAGTCGCATGCGCCAAACCGGCAGGATTTCCGGGGGCGACTCTTTCAGTCCAAAAAGCACCTCACGCATGTGCCAGCGTGCCAGCGCGAAAGATCTCGGCTGCAGATTTTCGGCGCGTAACACATCAGAAAACGCGAAGTAGCCGTCAAACCGCATGAACGGACTGAGGTTGACCAGCAGTGAGGTGACCCAGCTGGTTGTCGCCACAAAAAAGGCCACGCTGCGCAAGGAACCATCGGGCAAAAAGCTCCATGCAAAAGTCGCCAGCATGGCCAGATGCATTTCCGTGCCGACACCCGCGACCACAATGCGCAGACGATCGCGGCTCGAGCGCAGGCGCCAGGCGTCGGTGGTGTCGGTGTAGAGCACCGGGAAGAGCAGCAAAAATGCCACGCCGATGGAGCCAACCTTGCAGCCGTATTTTTTGGCCATGTAGGCATGCCCCAGCTCATGCGCCGACTTGACCACCGCCAGTGTCAGCCCATAGAGCGCCAAACCCTGCCAGGACAGAAAGTGCAGGAATGTGCTGAGGAACACTTCCCACTGCTGCAGCACCATGAGCCCGCCGATCAGTCCCAGCGCGCGGATGGCCCACAACGCACCGGGACGCAACAGGCGTGACACCAACGGCCAGGTCCTGTCCAGGAAAGCATCTGGACGCCAAAGGGGAATCTTGATGAACAGGTAATGGTGCAGGAGCCACTTGAACCAATGCTGCCGAGAATTTTGATGCTGCGCCGCCAGCCGCTGCACCGATGCATGGTCGCCGACCTCCATCAACTGGTTGACCTGAACGAACTGCAACAGCCCCTGCAGGTCCTGCTCGTCCATCGCAATCCCGTCGGTCTCGCATTGCTGCAGGAAATCGCTTGCGGGCAGACCCGGCTGCCAGTGTTTCAGGGCACGAAACGCATCCAGCCCGATTCTGAAGTAACGATTGCGGCAGACATCGTGGAGGAGCCATGTGGGCGAACCGTCTTCTGCGGCGCTGCCTGGCAGCAAGGCCAGGTCGGACCGCAAAGCCGGCAAAGCAACGCCAGGGCTGCCCTGCATCACCATCCCAGCCACTGACGGGCTGCCGTGATGGGCCGACGCAGCACGTAATAAAACAGCGTCGTCTGCTGGCCATAGATGCGCGCAGTTCCGCGAAGGCCGATTCTGGGCAAGGTGTCATCGGCAGACAGGGTTGCCCTGACCTTATAAGCCGGGAATTCACCCGATATCGTCGGTTCGTAGATCACGTACTGCACCGTAGCGGACATGCCACGCAAAGGGTCTGTATCCAGAAACAGACGCACTTCATTGCCCGGCTCCAGCACGATCGCATCCTTGACGGGCACCATCACTGTGACCTCAACTTTGGCAGGATCGGCGATGCTCATGATTCGTTCCCCGACCCGAACTGGCCTTCCTTTCCAAGCCTGTGGATCATCCACAACAGCCACACCCGAACGATCAGACTCCAGGGAGGCCTTCTGGTGGCGGGATTGCGCGAGCTGGTATTCCCGACTCTTGAGGTCCACCTGGGCCTGCAGCTGTGCAAGGTCTGCCTTGCGGGCAGGGTCGACAAACGAAGCCTGTTGAGTCCGCCGCAATTCTGCCTGCGCCACATCGAGCGCTCTGGCAGCAATGTCTTGCATGCCCTTGAGGTCTGTCGATTCGAGTTCTGCCAGAACAGTGCCTTTGGTCACCAGCTGATTGGGCAGCACGCGGATGCCGGTGACTACACCGTCGATGGGAGCCGCCACGACAAACGCATCCCGAGGCGTGACTTCGGCAGGGGCCAGAACACTCAGCCTGACAGGCAGAAGTGAGGCGGCCAGGGTAAGCGCTCCACTCCAAAGAGCAATTTTGCGTGTCCGGGTCTGCTGCCAGTGCCAACGTTTGCGCGACTTGAACCTTTGCAGTGCAAATGCATAGATGCAAGACAGGTGCATCAAAAGAGCCTGTTCCTGAGGTGTCCATGGCACATCTCGGCTGAGCAGCAGCACGCCCTGTCTTTGGTTCTCGCGAGTACACAGAGGCACCCACAGCAAATGAGGCAGCGCAAAGTCTGGCCACTCCCGGCGCAGTGCGGGCGTCAGGTGCTCCATCGTCAAGGCGATCACCTCGCGTCCAGGCAAAGCGCTGGACACATGTTGAGCCAGCCGTTCTACCCAGGCCACAAACGGTGTGGTTCGATCAACTTCGCTGAGGTTCGACAGCGCATCCACACGCAAGGACTCGTCCTGGCTTCCACCAAGCAGCACTGCTTGCACAAAGGGTGCGAGGCTGCGTGTTTCGTTGGCGATGATGAAGCGGGTTTCAGCCTGAGTTTCGGCAGCCAGCACGACCTGTTCGAGCCGCAATAGGGCAGCAAAAAGATCCAGTCCGGAGGACAATCCTTTGGATTCCATCGTGCCCACTCAGCGGAACGTCGCTGTGCCCGTCATGCCCGGCAGCAATCGGGGATCCCGTGCGATACGACCCCGCAGGTTGATGGTCTGACTGACGGCGTCCACCTGACTGCCAATGGCTACAACTTCAGCCGTGTGGCGTGTGCCGGTTTCGTCGATCTTCACCTCGAAAGCCTGTCCGGGTTTGAGCGTCCGAACCCACTGTCCGGGCACGACTGCCATGACCTCCATGGCCTCGATCGAGACGATGGTCAGGACTTCCTGGTGCAGTTTGGCAACCTCCAGTTCATGGGCCTTGCGCTGGACGACACGGCCTGCCCAGGGCGCCTTGATTTCGCAACGCTCGGCATTGATCTGCGCCATGCGCATTTCAGCCTGGGCACGCTGTACGGCCACCTCCGACAGTTCCACCTCCAGGGCGCCGATGGAGCGGCTGCGCTCGAGCTCTTTGTCGTTGGCCAACTTCGATTTGGCGGCCCTCAACTCGGCTTCCACCTTCTCGCGCTGTGCCTCGAAGATGTTGCAATCAAAAGCCACCAGCGTGTCGCCTTTTTTGAAGTAATCACCCTCGCGCAGGCGCAAATGGGTAATGCGCGCAGCGATCTCGGCAGACAGGGTGGCTTGCATCAGCGACTGCACCACCACGCGACTGTTTTTGCCAGTTGGAGCCGATGTAGATGTTGTTGGTGGTGTTTGTGCCAGGCTGGTGGGGCAGGTCACAGCTAACCATGCTGTGAACAGCATGGTTAGCGCACGTTTTGTGACCGCAGGTGAGCACAGGCTGCGTTTCATGTTCATGGCTGCGCTCCGTTGACGGTGAGCTGAAGCCGGGCAACCGTCATGCCGCGCGCCTCATCTGTGATCTTGATGGGCACAAACAGGCTGCGGAACTCGCCTTTACGAAGGCTGGTGTAAGCGGGCTGCAGCGGATCGAAGCGCCAGCGTCCGTCGGGCTGCAAGCTGAAGCCCTCGGGTGACTTGTCACCCAAAATTTCAAAAGTCAATTTGGAGTCCTCGTCGACATCGCGGGCATTGATCTTGCCCTCCACGGGTCCAGCGGCCACGTCAACCCGGACCTCGGCGGGGGCATCTACTTCGGGTGGGTTGTTGACGCCAGTCACCTCGATGGTCAGGGTCAGGTTACCACTGCCACCATGGGGATCGGTGGCCTTGAAGCGCATGCTGGCTTGTCGTTTTGCTCCGGATTTGATGCTCTTCCAATAGGGGTCCGCAGGATCGAACTGCCATTGGCCATCGGGTTTGAAGCTGAAACCCGGGACCAGCTTTTGCCAGGTGGCCAGACTGAACGTCAGCGGATCACCGTCAGGATCGACAGCGTCGAGCTTGCCCTGCATGAGCTTGCCGCCTTCCATGGCCGCAATCGTTTTTTGTGCGCCAGAGACCGGTATGTCGTTGACGTTGTCGAGTTCGATCACAAAGCGGTCACTCACACTCGCCCCGGAGGCATCGACAGCGGCCACCTCGATGGTGTAACGCTCCTGCCCTGCAGGGGGGTTACCGCTGAAGGCCTGCGTTTTGGGGTCAAACTTCAACCACTTGGGCAGGGGGTCTCCGCTGGATTGCCTGGCTGTCAGTTTCACATCGCCACCGAAGCTGAAGGTGTCGGGCGCCAGTTGAAGGCTGTGTTCGCCGGCGCCTCGCCAGGGTTTGGCTTGGCTGCCCAGTGGTTTGAGCACCACACCGACTTCGCCCTTGTCCCAGGCGCCGAGCTTGTCGCGCATGGCAGCAGACAGGGAGGGGATGTCGGCTTTGGTCGGGGCGGTCGGCAGCGGGTCGAGGCCAGCACTGACAAAAATGCGCCCGTAGCTGTTTTGCAACTCTGCGTAGGCCACATCGCGGCGCAAGTCGGCCAGCAGTTCGGTCATTTCTTCGCGGATCAGGTCCAGTTCGCCACTGCGCTCGGCCGTGCGCATCTGCTTGACCTGTTCCCGGATCTTGCGCACCACCTGGAGGTAGTCTGCAGACGTTTCGTACTGGTCTTTCGCATTTTCAAGTGCAACACGCGACAGGTGCACTTGTCCCAGCACGGCAGCCGTGAGTGCCAGTCGGCGCTCCTGGGCCAGTTTGCCCTGGGCGTCGGCCAGGTCGCTCACGGTAGGTGCCTTGAGCACATTGAACAGGTTCAGACCCAATGTGGCGCCATAGCTGCTCCAGTTGTTGTAGAGCAGGTAGTCGTTGGAGTCGCGGTAGCTGCCTGCGTTGAAGTTAAGCCCCGGCAACAGGCCCAGCAGGGCCGCACGGCCTTCTTTTTCGGTGATGCGCTTTTGGTAGCGCAGTTCCATCAGCTCTGGTCGAAGCGCCAGTGCAGTGCGCTCCAGCGTGCTGATGTCGGCTTTGAGTGCCGGAACCTTGTAATCGCTCTCAGCCATTTCCACCAGCTCCAGTGGCGTGGAAGGCGGCAGGCCCATCAAGGTGGTCAGTGTAGTGCGAGCGTCGAGCAGGTCTTTGTACAAAGCCTCCAAAGAGCGGCGCATATCCAGCAGGTCACGCTGATATGACAAGGCATCCATCGGATTCTTCAGGCGCAGGTTTTCCACCCGCCGAGAATCGACCAACGCCTGTTGTACGCGCTGGCGCAGCTGGGCCGTCTGTTTGAGCAGTTTCTGAGCTGAAATCGCACGCCAGTACGCGGTGCGCACATCCTGGATAAGGTTGTGCGCCGCCTTGCGCTCACGCTCCTTGGCGATGAGCAAACGGTCGGCTGCCTGGTTGGCCCGCAGATAAGACAGTCCGAAATCCAGCACGTTCCAACTCAAGGCCAGGCTTTGTGTTTCGCTGATCTTGCTGGCAGAGACGGAGTAGGTGGGCTTGTTAGGGTCCCTGATGATCCTTCCGTTGTCAAAAACCCCGCTGCTCGACGCCGCCAGCTTATCCCGCTCTGTGTAGCCTGCATTGGCCGCCAGCTGCGGCAGCATGTCAAAACGCGAAACGGCCAGCTGGTGCGATGCCATGGCAGATTCCATCATCTGCACACGGCGTTCACGATTGTGCAGCAGGGCGCGGGCCATGGCCTCTTCAAGCGTGATGCGTTGGGGGGGGGCTTGCGTGGCCTCGGCCAGAGTCTTCTGGTCGGCCTGTCCCTCACCAAGGGCATCACTGACCCCCAGCGGGTCAGGCGTGATGGCGCATCCGGCCAGCCACAGTGCGCTGGCCAGCGCGGTCAGTTTGGCCAAACGGACCGGAGTGGTTTTCCTTCCACGGGCTTGGCAGGGTGCATGTTGTTCGTTCATGTGTTGATTTTCCAGGATCATTCGGTAAATACAGACAGGATTTTTTCGCCATAACCCTCCCATTGCTGCTGATGCATGGCGATCTGTTGGTTGAATGCGCTGCGTGCCTGGCCTATGCCCAAGGGCTCGGCATGTGATTGCGAGCGCTGACTTTGCTGGCTCAAATCCAGCTTGATCTCCAGGGTGCGCGTGCCACCGCCGGCATCTTCGGCAATGAACTTCAGCTCGATCAGGTTAACCCCACTGCCCGGCGTGGCCGTGACCTTGCCGGTCGAGGGGTCAACCTGGATCCAGTCCGGCAGTGGCTCGCCGCTGGGCAAGGTGGCGCGGTACTGGGCCACCTGGGTACGACGGAAGTCGGCGATCTCGATTTGCAGCCCGTTTTGCTGCTGCGAAACTTCCACCAGCATGATGCCGGTAGGCGTTTCGTTCACCTGAGGGACTTCCTGACGCAGGCTGATCTGGCCGTTGGCACCGACCGCCACATTCACCCGTTCGACAGAGCGGTTCGACACTTCTTCTTTGGCCGTATCCTGAGGCAATGCCTCTGTCTTGTTAGCGACTTGCAGCTGCCCATCGGCACCAACGCTCGCTTCGCTGCGTTCCTGCGTCTGCGGCTGACTGTCGGGCTGGGCCTGGCGAGTGCCTGTGCCTGCACTTTCGCTGGCGCGGCTTGAGGCACCGGCGGTGACCCCATCGGCTGCGGTCGTTCTGCCCGTTGTGGTCCCCGCGGTGGTTCCCGTTGCATTGCCTGCACCAGCATCCGTGGCATTGCCGCTCTGACTGGACAGGCTGCCTGGATTGGCCAAGGTGTTACCCGGTGCCGGCAGGTTGCCCGAACCTCCAGCGTTTGCATCCAAGCCTGGTTGTGGCATGCCCGGCAGACTGGGCACCGGGATGGTGCTTCCAAAGCCAGGAATGCCACCGCCCAGAGCGTCCAATCCACTGGGCCCCGCCTTGTTGCCGCCCGAAGCCGTGCCTGTGTTGCTGGTACCCGTTGTCAGGCCGTCGTTGTTGGTGCCGCTAGAGGTGTTGCCAGAATTTGTCCCTGAATTGTCCAGCAGGGCCGGGGCATTGATGCGCACGGACCAGGTGGTTTCTGCCCGGGCTCCTTGCGCATCGGTGGCGCGGATCACGATCTCGTAATCGCCAGGCCGTGTGCCTGCGCCCGAGATCACGCCCGTTTGCGCATCGATGAGCATGCCCGGCGGCAGTTCGGCTGAGAAAGTGAAATCTCCAGCGTTCAGGTCGACATCTGCAAACAGCTGAGCGGTTGCAACCGATACGCCTTCACCCTGCAGATAAGCGGCGGCCTTGAGGGTATCGATCACGGTCGGGACATCGTTGCTGCCTTCGATGGTGACCGTGATGGTCTCGCGCACCTGTGCGCCGCGCTCGTCGGTCACCCGAACGGTGTAGCGCTCCTCTACGGCCTGACCTTCGCGCAGGCTTTGTGTTGATGCCAGCGTGTTGTCCAGGGTGTATGTCCATTCCCCGGTCGCACGGTTCAGCGTGATGCGCCCGTACTGGCTGCTGACGGTGCCTTCCAGCTCGTAAACCCGGGATGCGCTGCCGTCCACATCGCTTGCCACGATCTGACGGCTCACGCTGGAAGTGCCTTCGCTTGCCACGCCATCGTCCGTGTGACCCGCCTCAACGACCGTGCCCGAGGCTTGGCTGGACCGCGCACTGATCATGGGCACATCGTTGGTACCGTTGATGGTGATGGTCAGGGTCTGGTCCACAAAAGCCCCAAGGTTGTCGGTGGCGCGGGCCGTGTAGGTCTGCGTGACAACCTCGCCCTCCTGCAGCGCCTGCGTGGCGGCTAGGCTATTGTCCAGCGTGTAGGTCCACACCCCCGTGCTGGCGTCGATGGTCAGACTGCCGTAGGTGGTGCTGGGCGAGCCCTGCAAGCTCCAGCTGCGGCTGGCGCTGGCGTCGGCGTCGCTCACCGATAGCGTGCCCGAGGCCGTTGCGCTGCCCGCAACGACAGAACCATCGTCGTTGTGGCCAGCTTCGATGACATTGCCGACCAACGCGGAGGAACTGTTGGTGACCACCGGCACATCGTTGCGGCCGATGAGGGTGATGGTCAGGGTCTGACTCACTGTGGCAGAGGCGCCATCGGTCACCCGCAACTCGAAGCTGTCGTTGGTCGTGGCAGTCAGGGCATTGACGGCCGAATCGTTGGGCACGTACAGGTAAGCCCCCGTCTGGCCGTTCAGGAACAGGGTGCCGTAGCCGCCAACACGGCTGTGGGTGTAGCCCGCGCGGCTGGTGTCGGACAGTGCGCTGGCGATGCTGTAGGTGGCGCTGTCACCGGCATCACGGTCGCTGGAGGTCAGTGCGCCTGCGATGCTGTCAAACCGGTCGCGAGCGCCCGAGTCGTTGAAGGTGATGCCCGTGACGCTGGCGTTCAGCGTGGGGGTGTCGTTGGTGGCGGTGATGTCTACGTTCAAGCTTTGCGTGGCGGTGGTGGTGCCATCGCTCACGCGCACGCTGAAGGCCTCGCTGGCATCGACTTTGAGGGCCTCGATCGCATCACCGTTGGGCACGAATGCGTAGGCACCTGTTGTGCTGTTGAGGAACAGGATTCCGAAGCGACTGGTTCGGCTCACGTCAAAACCATTGCGGCTGCTGTCGACCACCTGGCCGGTCAGGCTGTAGACGCGCGTCGCGTTATGGTCCGCATCGCTGCTCTGCAGGCTGCCTGTGATGGGCGTCAGACTGTCATCGGCGGGGCTATCCGTCAGGTTGATCGCGGTCGGTAAGGTCAGCACCGGTTCGTCGTTGGTGCCCGTGATGGTGATCGTGACGGTGGTGTTGTTGCTCAGTGCAGGCGTGCCGGTATCGGTTGCAGCGATGGTGTAGGTCAGCACCAGGGTCTCGCCTTCGGCCAGATAGTCAAAGTGTGAACCCGCGCCATTGAAGCTCCAAGTCACGGCCGCGGTGGTATTGCTGTCGCCGAGTACCGAGGCGCTGCTGAGTGAGAGCATGGCCAACAAGGTCGCCTCGCTAGGCGGCGTGCCCGTCGAGGTGCCGCCTACATTGACAGTATGTGTCAGGTTGACCAAGTCAGCGGGGTCGTTGTCGGTCACCGTGATACTGCCGCTGGCGCTGATTGCCGCGTTTGATTCGATCCGAGCTACACGGTCCAGCCCGTCACTGATGACCGGCTGATCGCTGGCACCCACCAGCCACACAGTAAAGCCCGTGCTTTGGCTCAGGGTGCCATCGCTCACCACCAGGTTGAACACGTCCTGCGCGTTTTGGCTCAGGCTGTTGATGGCTGCGTCGTCGGGCACGTAGGTGTAGGTGCCACTGGTGCTGAGCAGGTACAGCGTGCCGTAGGTGCCTGCCAATTTGCGATCGTAAGTGACCCCACCTACGGTGTTGCTTTGGCTCACGCCGCCCTCAATGGCATAAGTCAGAACGGTGCCTGTGTCGCGGTCTGTACCGCTCAGGGCGCCGGTGACGGCGCTGTACGTGTCGGGGTTGGCCGTGTCCACGTAGGTGGTGCTGGGCAGGTTGGTCGTGAGCTCAGGCGTGTCGTTGGCGGCGTTCAGGCTGATGGACAAGGTTTGGCTGACCAACGCGCTGCTGCCGTCGGTCAGTGTCAGCGTGAAGTTTTCGCTGGCATTGGCGCTCAGGGCGTTGATGGCCGCAGCATCCGGCACGTACTCATACGCACTGGTGCTGCTGTTGATGAACAGCGTGCCGTAGGTGCCCACCTTCTTGAGATCGTATCCACCGCGACTGCTGTCGCTGCTGCCGCCTGTGATGCCATACACCGAGGTCTCTGGCGCATCGCGGTCGCTGCTGGTCAGCACACCGGTGGTCGATGCAAAACGATCCTGGCTCGCCGTGTCGGTCAGCTCGATCGTGGTCACGCTGGCGCTGAGCGTGGGGGTGTCGTTGCTGGCGGTGATGTTGACCGTCAGCAGCGTGGCCGCACTGGCGCTGCCGTCGCTGGCCTGCAGACTGAAGACCTCGCTGGCGTTCGTCTTGAGGGCTTCGGTGGCGGCGTCATCGACCACAAAGCGGTAAGCGCCGCTGTCCACATTCAGGTACAGCGTGCCGTAGGTGCCCACTTTCTTGGCGTTGTAGATCGTGCCGCCGATCACCTGGGTTGCCGCCACTTGTCCTGTCACGCCAAATTGCACCGCGTCCCCATCGCGGTCCACGGCTGTGAGGTTGCCGGTGACGTCGGCAAAGCTGTTGTTGATGGCGGTGTCGGTCAGCGGTATGGCTGCGACTGCGCCGAGCACCGGCGTATCGTTGCCCGCAGTGATCGCGATGTTCAGGCTCTGGGTTGCGCTGGCACTGCCATCACTCACGCGGATGCTGAACGCCTCGCCTTCGTCGGCCTTGAGGGCCTCGATCAAGGCCTCGTCGGGCACGTACAGGTAAGCACCCGTGCTGCTGTTGAGGTAGAGCTTGCCAAAACGTCCGCTTTGGCTGCGGTCGTAGCCGGTCTGGCTGCTGTCGCTGACCTGACCTGCCAGGCTGTAAACCAGAGAGGCGTTGTTGTCCACGTCACTGGCGTTGAGCTGGCCTGTCACGTTGCCCAGGCTGTCGTTGTCCGCCGTATCGGTCAGGGCGATGGTCTCAGGCGCTGCCAGCACCGGGCCATCGTTGGTGCCGGTGACAGTGACGGTGACCGTCGTGGTGCCTGTCAGGCCTGGGGTACCGGTATCGGACGCGGTGATCGTGTAGGTCAGTGTCAGAGTTTCACCGGCCGGCAGGTTGTTGAAGTACTCGCTGCCGCTGTTGAACACCCAGGCCACGCTGGCGCTGGTGCTGGTGTCATCGTCCAGCAAATTGGCCGGGCTGATGCTGAGCATGTTCAGCAGCGTGGCCATGTCGGGCAAGGGCAGGGTGGTGCTGGCGCTGACCACCACCGCCTTGCTCAAAGCCACCGCATCGCTCAGGTCGTTGTCAGTCAGGGTCAAGCTGCCGCTGGCCGTCAGCGTGCTGTTGCTCTCTGTCAGCGACACGCTATCGTCACCGTCGCTCCAAACAGGCGGATCGCCCGCGCCGACGATGGTGGCGGTGAATCCTGTGGTCTGGGTCAGGCTGCCGTCGCTGACCTCGAATACAAAATCATCCTGCGCAGTGCTGCCGGCCGCTTGGCCTTCCACCGCTGCATCGTTGGGCACATAGGTGTAAGCGCCTGTGCTGCTGTTCAGGTACAGGGTTCCAAAACGACCGCTCTTGCTCAGGTCGTAGCCGCTGCGCGTGCTGTCGCTGGCAGCGCCTTGCAAGCTGTAGCTGAGGCTGGGGCCCGTGTCGCGGTCACTGCCGCTGAGCTGACCTGCCATCGGCACGAAGTTGTCATCGCCTGCGTTATCGATGAAGCTGGTGCTGCCGGTGCCGGCCGTCAGTGTTGGGGTGTCGTTGGCGGCCTGGATGTTGACCGCCAGCACGCGGCTGGCGGTGGCGCCAGCGCTGTCGGTCACGGTCAGGGTGAAGTTGTCGCTGGCGTCGGCTGTCAGGGCATTGATGGTCTGGGCGTCAGACACGTATTCGTAGGCGCCGGTGCCACTGTGCAGGTACAAGGTGCCGTAAGTGCCAGCCATCTTGAGGTCATAGCCACTGCGGCTGCTGTCACTGACGCTGTTATTTATGCTGTAAGTTGCGTGGTCAAGCACGTCCAGATCGCTGCTGCGCAGGCTGCCCGTGACGCTGGCGAAGCTGTCATTGGCGACGGTGTCTGTCAGGCTGATCGCGCTCACGCTCTGCAGCACCGGGCTGTCATTGCTGCCGGCCACGGTGAACTGCACTGGAGTTGACGAGGACTGACCAGAGGCGTCGGTCACGATCACCTCGTAGCTGAAGGTGATCGTCTCATTCGTCCCCAGAAAGTCCAGATCGGTGGCAGCATGGCTGTAGTTCCAGCTCACAGGCGTGGTGACGGACACATTATTGGCCGCTACTGAGAAGCCACTGGCCAGGGATTGCGCCAAAGCTGCAGGCAGCTGTCCGCCGCTCCAGGCTGGGGCCTGCGCCACCTGGAAGCTGACATCGATCAAGTCGGTGCGGTCGAGCTCCACAAAGTCGACGCTGCCGCTGGCCGATAACGCCTGCGCCGCCGCGTTGGACGCCTCCACAAAGTCGTCCGGCGTGGTGACACTGACGGTGGGGGTGTCGTTGCTACCGGTCACCGTCACCACGATCGTGCGGTCGGTTTGCCCCGCACTGCTGTCGCTGGCGCGCACAGTGTAGGTCAGCGCCAGTTGCTCGCCAACGGCCAGGTGGTTGAAGTGCTCATTGCCAGAGTTGAAGCTCCAGTTCAGGGTCCCGTTGGTGGCGGTGTTGCTGATGATGCTGCTGGTGTTGGTGCTGAGCATGGCCAGCAGCGCGGCATTGTTGGACTGCAGGCCGGTGGTGGTGCCTGTGGCCACCACCTGCACCACCGAGGGGCTGACCGTGTTGGCGCGGTCCACATCGCTGACGCTCAGGGTGCCAGTTGCGCTGAGCGATGCATTGGTTTCGGTTGACGACGCGCCGTCGCTGTCCTGGCTGAGCAGACTGATGACAGGCGAATCGTTGCTGCCAGTGATGGTGATCGTCACTGCCTGGCTGTCGACGCCAGTTAACGGTGCACTGTTGTCATCGGTGACGGTGACGGTGTAAGTCAGCACCAGAGTCTGCCCAGCGGCCAGGTAATCAAAGGCCTGGCTGCCCGAATCAAACGACCAGTTGAGGGTGGCGTTGTTTTGCGTGGCGTTCAGCACGGTCGAGGGGCTCACGCTGAACATCGCCAGCAAAGTGGCATCGCTGGGCGCCGCAGGATCGCTGCGGTTGCTGGTGCCTGAAATCTGGAGGGTACGCGTGGCAGTCACCACATCGCTGGTGTCCACATCGCCGACTGTCAGGCTGCCGATGGTGCTCAGACCGCTGTTGGTCTCGGTCAGCGCTTGCGCATCGGGACTGCTGCTGATGACCGGCGCATCGTTGCTGCCGTTGATGGTGACCGTGATGGTCTCGGTGTCACTCAATGGCGTGCCATCGTCGTCGGTGGCCGTGACGGTGTACGTCAGCACCAGGCTCTCGCCTGCGGCCAGGTAGTTGAACGCCTCGCTGCCCGAGTCGAACCGCCAGTACAAAGGCGCGGTGGTGGCCGAGCTGCCGATCAAGGTCAGCGGGCCGTTAGTCCAGGTGCTGTTGTTGGCCGACAGCTTTAGCATGGCCAGCAGCTGCTCGCTGCTGGGGGCTGCAGGGTCGCTGGTGTTGCCGGTGGCGCTCAGGGTGCGGCTCACGGTCACATTGTTGGCGGTGTCCAGGTCGGTCACCGTCAGGCTGTCGCTGACGTTCAGTCCGGCGTTGGTTTCAGCCAGAGTTGCCGTCTTGCCGTCGTCCGCTCCCAAAGTGATCACCGGCGCGTCATTGGTGCCGGTGACCGTGATGGTGACCGTCTGTTCGTCGCTGAGCATCGCACCTGGTGCGTCGTCTGTCACGCGGATGGTGTAGGTGAAGACCAGCGTTTCGCCGGTGGCCAGGTCGTTGAATGCTTGTGGGGTGGAATTGAATGTCCACGTCAACTGATCGGCTGCAGCGGTGCGACTGCTGCCGCTGAGCACGGTGCTGGGCGAGACAGTCAACCAGCCCAGACGCGTGTCATCTGCGGTCATGCTGACCGTCGCATCGTTGTTACGTTTGACCGTAGCGCTGAGGACTTGCGCCGTCACCGAATCGGTCAGGTTCGTGTCGGTTACCGTGAGGGTGTCGCTGATGCTCAGCGCAGTATCTGTCTCTGTTAGAGGCTGGGCATCGCTGTCACCGGCGCCAACGCTGATCACGGGCGCGTTGTTTTTGCCCGCCAGGGTGACGGTGATGGGTTTGGTGTCGCTGCCGCCTTGGCCGTCGGCAAGCGTCACGGTGAACACGGCTGTCACCGATTCGCCTGAACCCAGGAAGTCGATGTCGGCCTGATTGACCATGTATTCCCAGTCCACTGTGCCGCTGGCGGTGTTCGTGCTGGACGCAGGTTCTTTGATGGTGGCAGTGCCCTGCACAGCGCGGGAATTGTCATCCGTGGCCGTCAGGATCAGCGTCTCGCCACTGTCCTGTGTGCCATCTGCTGTGGTGAGCACGCGCACCAGCAGAGGGCCGCTGGCAGGCGCTGTGATGTTACCGGCGGTGTAGCTTTGCCAGCTGGTGCCGTTGTTGACAGATGTTTCAAGACCACTGTAGTCGGCAACCGACGCGGTTCCACTCAGCGTCAAGCTCAGGATGCTGCTGGCGGTGGCTTGAACCTTCCAGACCGCGTAATCGCCTTCGTTCACGTTGAACGAGGTGACCGACAGATTGCTGGCACTGCTGTCCACCAAGGTGGCCGCGCCGGTGACCGCATCGCCCACCAGAGGCTTGACGTTCAGCAAGAGGGTCTCTGCAGACTCTGTGCTGCCATCGTTGATCACGGCCACTTTGGCCATGACCAAGCCATTGCTGGGGGCATTCACACCCGCGCCATAGGCTACCCAGCTCGTGCCGCCATTGGTCGAGACCATCAGGCTGCCGTAATCGCTGGTGGCCGTGGCCGTGCCGCCAAGGGTCAGCAACAAGGTGGAGTGGGGCGTCGCCTGGATGGTCCAGATCGCGTTCGATCCCTCGGCCACTTGGAACGAGTTGACTGTCACACTGCTGCCAAAGGGCGAAATGCTCAGACCGCTGGCAATGGTGATCTTCTGGTTGTCTGTCAGAGTCAGGGAAGCATTGCTCCGGTTGGTTCCCGTGATGCTGCTGACTGCCAAAGTAGCGGTGGGTCGATCCGATATATCCAGGTCGGTGAAGGTGATCGATCCGCTGTCGAAGAGCTTGTCCGGAAAGCCTGAAGAGATGGCGCCAGAAGTTTCGACGACCGTGATCGTCGGTGCATCGTTGGTGCCGGTGATCGTCACCGTCACGGTCTGGGTGGCCATGCCGTTGTCGTTGTCCGTCACACGCACGGTGTAGTCCAGCACCAGGGTTTCACCGGCGGCCAGGGCATTGAAGGTTTGCGAGCCGGAGTTGAAAGTCCAGGTCAAGGCATTGGTGCCCCGCACTGTGCCTGCCAGTGAAAGCATGGCCAGTAAATCCGCCTGGGTGGGGATAGCGCCGCTGCTGGCGGTGCTGCTGCTGTGCACCGACACACCGGCCACGCTGGCCGTCAGGGTGTTGGCCGCTTCGGGATCGCTCACGCTCAGCGTGCCTGTGGCGGTCAGGGCTTCATCTGTTTCGGTTCGGCTGGCGGTGGCGGCATCGCCGGCAGAGACAGTGATCACTGGCGCGTCGTTGGTGCCGCGCACGACCACGGTGATCGTGGACTGGGCTTGTAGTGCACCATCGGATACGCGCACGGTGTAAGCAAAGGTCAGCGTATCGCCTGGCTTCAGATCGTTGAAGGCTTCATTGCCGGAGTTGAAAGTCCAGTTGATCGGCAAGGACGTACCACTCGCTGTGCCCGGTGTCAGGGCGAGCCATTCTTTTTGAGTGGCGCTCATGTCCTGCGCATCGCCTGAATTGAGCTTCACGGTGGCGGTCGGGATACTTACTGTCAGCGTCTGCGAGCTGTCTACCTCACCGGCCACCAGCGTGTTGCTGATCGTCAGCCCACTGTTGGTCTCGTCCAGATAGAAGGTGCTGGTGCCGCTGCGGGCGCGAGGCGCGAGAGTGGGGGTGTCGTTGACCCCGTTGATGGCCACCGTCAGCGTGGCGGTGTTCGAGGTCGCGCCAAGCGAGTCTGTGACCTGCAAGGTGAAATTGTCCGTGACCGAGTCGGTGGCCGCGTTCATTTTGGCCGCATTCGGTACATAGACGTATGCACCAGTCAATCCGTTGAGGTACAACTTGCCGTAATTGCCCGTGACGCTGTGCGTGAAATTGGCTTTTGTGGTGTCGGCCGATTGGCCGCTGATGGCATAGGTCAGACTGCCATCTTCGGGATCGCTCACGCTCAGAGAGCCCGTAGCACTGCCACCAGCGTCAGGTGTCTCAAAGAGATCGTAAGCGATGCTGTCGCTGTAGGTTGCGATCGTGCCTGGTGCGGTGAGTACAGGTGCATCGTTGCTGCCAGTGACTGTCACACGGATTTGCTGGGTAGCCGAGGCAGAGCCATCTGAAACGCTGGCTGAAAATGTTTCCATCGCCGACTGGCCCGAGGCCAGTGCTTGCGCGGCGGTGGCTGTGTTGTCGAGCACATAAGTCCATTTACCGGTTTGAGCGTTCAGGTACACACGGCCGTAGGTACCCAGCTTGCTGTGGGTGTAGTCGCTCAGGCTGGTGTCTGCGGCCTGGCCGGTGACCGACCAGGTCAGTACGGCGCCAGCATCGACATCGCTGGCGGTCAGCGTCTGTGGTGTCGTGGCGTTGGTGCCCGCCACGCCAAAGCCGGCTTCGACCACGCTGCCCACTGCGGCGGCGGGAGCCGAGGTGATGATGGGTGCGTCGTTGGTGCCGCTGATGACGATGGTGATGTCGCGGTAGACGGTGTTGCTGTTGTCAGGCTTCACCCGGAAGACTGCTGTGACCGTGTCGCCCGCCTTCAGGAAATCCAGTGTCGACTCGGTGACGCTGAAAGACCAACTGGCACCCGCGCCCGCTGGTGACACGCTGAAGCCAGCCTCGATCGCAGCCCTCTGCGCCGCTGAAACATGAACTGGGCCGCTGAATGACAACACGGTGTGAGGAGTTGTGGTGAATGAAGTGATTCCATCAAACGTGATCGCATCCGATGCGCTTAGTGTGTTGGGCAATCCTTCCACAATGCTGCCCGCATCCCCGCCGACGATCAGCACACCCGCTGTTGAGCTGGTCATCACCACAGTAAAATTAAGGGGTTTTTGCACGGACTCCGTGCCATCGGTCACCGACAGGGGGTAGCTGATCACCAGCTTGTCGCCTGTTGCCAGATTGGCATTGTTGCTGTCTTTGAGTTCACCAGGAGCGAGCGAGAAGCTCCAAGCGATATTGCCGGGGTTAGTGGTCGGTGCTGAGGTGGTCAGGCTCAAGGCTGAGCCAATCGCCGTGATCGTGCTGGCATTGAGGCTGATCGTGCCGCCACCCGTTGCCGTTGCAGTGATGGTCGGTGCTGCAAGCGATCCTGTCAGACTGTTGCTCACATCCGGATCGCTCACATTGACCGTGCCAGATGCGGTCATGGGCGCGCTGGTCGCACTCAGGGCGGTCACGGCCGAGGTGGCGATGGTGGGCTTGTCGTTGGTGCCTGTGATCGTGACCGTGATGGTTTGCTCGCCTGAGGCAGGGGTGCTCCCGTTGTCCGTGGCGCGCACGGTGTAGGTCAGCACCAGGGTTTCGCCAGCGGCCAGGTAGTCGAAGCTGGTGCTGCCTGAGTTGAAAACCCAGTAAGCGGTGCCGGTGGTGGAGGTGTTCCCAACGACGGTGCTGCCCGGGGTGCTGGCGCCGTTGTCAATGGCCAGCATGGCCAGCAGATCGGTGTTGGTCGGCCGGTTGGCTGCAGGGTCGGTGCCGCTTGCCAGAACGCTGACCTTGCTGATCGCGACGGTTTGTGATGTGTCCAGGTCCTGGACCGACAGCGTGCCGCTGGCGCGCAGGCCGGTGTCGGTTTCGGTCAGGCTGGCGGTGGCGCTGTCCAGCGTGCCGACGGTGATGACGGGGTTGTCGTTGGTGGCCGCCACGGTGACAGTGAAGGTGGCGGGGCTGCTGGTCTCCAGACCGTCATTCACAGAGACATTGAACTCACGCGATGCTACGGTAGGCGTGTTGCTGCTGTTGTTGTAGCGCAGGGCGTCCAGCAGGGTTTCAGCCTCTGCCAGGGTCAGCAGGCTGCCATCGGCTTTGGCAAAGCTCAGGCTGCTGCTTCCATTGGCGACGCTGGCGGTGACGCTGTAGCTGGTGCCGCTCAACACCACATTGCTGATGGCTGCGCCGTTGGCAAAGTTCAGGGCGATGCTGCCGCCTGACGTGGCACTCATCACCCGCAGGGTTTCTGCAGCGCCATCTGCCGGCGCAGCGAAAGAGACCTTCAGCCAGGCCAGATGTTGCGTTGCGTTGAGGTCGGCCAGCGAGGTGCCAGCGCTCACAAAAGCCACTGCAGCGCTGCCATTGTCCGCACCGTTGAATTCGGTGAAGGTGGCACTTCTGCTGGCGACCGGTGTCGCTGGGGCTGCATCCAGCTTCACAGTCGGCAAACTGTTGCGGTTGATCGTCACGCTGGCGCTGGCATTGCCATTGCCAGCAGAGTTGGTCACGCCGTCTGCCACCAGTTCTACGGTGATGTTGTTGCTGGTGCCCGATGTGGGTGTGATCAGTACACGGTAGCGGTTGCCCTCGGGGGTGGGGGTAGGGTCGGTCAGAGGGTTGTAGTTGACCGGTTGCATGTTGGGGTCTGCGCTGGCATTGGTCGAAATGCGTTGCAGCTGCGAGGCAGTTCCGTTGCTCACCACCAGGTCAGTCAGTGTCAGATCGCTGATGGCATCGGCACCAAAGTCGATCGTCACCCAGAACGCTGTTGAGCCATCGTGCAAGGGCTGTGCGCTCAAGGTGGCCGTTGGGCCGGTGTTGTCCAGGGTATAGACCTCGTTGTTAACGGTGGCCTGTTTGTTGGCTGGGGGCACCAGGTCAGCCGTCTGTGCTGTGTTCTTGATGGTGGGGGTGGTTGCCAGCTCCAGACCCAGCGTGCCATTGGCATTGGCAATGCCGGGGGTGCCGGTTTTGCTGCCCACCGTGACGGTGTAGGTGGAGCCATTGATGGCCGAGACGCCGATGATTTGAGCGTTAGCCTTCAAATCGCCATTGAGTGCAAAGTCGCTGGCATCCAGACCGCGCACGTTTTCGCTGAAGACCAGTTTGAAAGTGACCGTGTCTTCGTTGGTGACGTATTTGTACGTGCCCGGAGAGCCTGAGACTTCAACCTGAGTGGTCGCAGTTGACCGCAACACCGACAGCAGGGTCGGGCTGGCTGGCTTGGGAGTGACCTGGATGTTGAACACCGCCCCTGTCACCTTGGCCGGCGTAGGGGTTTCGTTATCGGCCAGATTGAAGACAAAGCTGTCTTCGGGCGGGTCGTTACCCAGCGTGGTCGTGGTGTCGGTGTTGCGGTACTTGAGCTTACCGCCGTCAATGTCGGCCTGGGTGAAGGTTCCGCCGGTGTTCATCGCCACTTCGGCGCCATTGATCGTGCCGTCCCCATCGTTGTCCAGCCACAGCTGGCCGTAGCGAGGCAGCGTGGTTACGGTGTAGGTGAGGGCAGCGCCATCGTCGTCAGGGTCCAGTTCCTGCAGGTTTTCCTTGGTGATGGTGGCGGTCTGTTGGTGGGCCACGCTGAACTTTTCGGCCTTGATGCTGCCCGACAGGTTCAGATCACCCCGACCGTCCATGCTGTAGATGCCATCGGGTGTCTTGACGGTAGGTGCCATATTGACGCCGCCGCTGTACTTGAGGACAACATCCTGAAAGCCCGTAGCGCCCTTGCCGTCATCGGCAAACACCCTGATGGTGATATTTCCAATGCCCGACGGAGCCTTGGCGGTGAGGGTCCCGGTGGCCGGGTCAAAACGGACCCAGCTGGGCAGCTCGTTGCCGTCCACGTCGCCAGCGCGCAGCGTCAGCGTATCGAGGTCGCCATCCGTGAAATAGGTGCTGTTGGCAACGATGGCGTAGGTGAACTCGTTGGTGCCAGAGATCGTCCAAACCAGGGAAGTGACGCCAGAGGCGGTCTCTGTGGTGATAGCGCTGTTGGTGGTGGCCGCATCCCAGGCGGCAGTCCCCGTCGATGTGGGCGCGTCGTTCGCATCCACTACAAAGAGCTTGAAGGTGCTCGAAACCGAGTCGCCATTGGCCGTGCCCGTCACGGTGATCAGGTATGGGCCGGGCGTGGCACCCGGCGGAGGGTTGCCACTGAACTCGCGGGTTGTGGTGTTGAAGCTCAACCAACTCGAAATGCCTGCGGGTATGGTGGCCGAATAAGTAAAGGCATCGTTATTCGGATCGCTGAATGTGTTGGCGGGGACCGTATAGCTTTGAACCCCTGAGCCAGTGAAAGTCACATTCGGGATCGGATTGGCGACGGCCGGCAAGGTGGCAGTACTGCTGAACGCGATGACAAAGGTGTCACTGGCGGTGGTGGCACTGCGGCCATCCGAGGCTGTGACGGTGATTTCCAGCGAGCTTCCATTGGCCATCGCACCGTTCGGATCGCCTGCAAATGTTCGTGTGGCTGGGGAGAATGTCAGCCAGCTGGGCAGTGCTTGACCATTTGACAAGGTGGCGCTCAACGTGAGCAGGTCAAAGTCCGCATCGGTGAAGGTGCTCTCTGGCAGCACGAAGCTTTGCTGTCCTGTGGTGCTCCACTGTTGATCATTGATGAAGGCAGAACGTTCTGGCGGGCTGCTGACGATGGCCACCAGCGAGCCAGTCACCAGGGCTTTGCCGTCGGCATCGACCGAGGCGGCAGTGCCATCAGACAGCGAGATATCCAGCAAGCTGTTGCTTTGGCTGTTGTCCTTCGTGAAGCGCAACTTCCCATTGATCACATCTTGCTGCGTGAAGTTTTCGCGGCCGTTCGGATTGCCTTCATTGACCGGTGCGAGTGCTTCGCCATCGTCAAGTGTGTTGTCGCCATCGGCATCGATCCACCAAGTGCCGCCCGAAGGGGCTGCGGTCACGGTGTAAGTCAAGCTGCCCGCAGCTTGTTGTGCATCGGTGGCATTGAGTTGCGCCGCACCGATCGTGGTCGTGCTGTTCTTGGTCACGTACACGCTGTTGACGATCAGGGACGGGGCACCCTCCTCCACGTCGCTCAGCGTGACCGTGAGGTCCTGTTCATAGGTCAAGCCGCCGCTGTCCTTGACCTGCACGCGCAAGGTCTGCGTTGGCGTGCGTTCAAAGTCGAGAGTGGCGTTTGCGGCCACAGTGACGGTGCCGTCTGGCGCGATGTTGAAGTTGGGGTTTTTCACCCGCAAGAAAGTCACCGTGTCGCCAGCTGCTGAATTCGGGTCGGTGGCGCTGAGCTTGCCCACCACGGTGCCCTGGGCGCTGTTTTCGGCGACTGGGCTAGAAGAAGATGTTGAAGTGCTGACCCACTTGACTGCCGTCGGGGCGTCGTTGGTGTCGGTAACGTTGAAAGTCAGTGTCGCACTTGCCGAGTTGGCAGTGCCGTCGTTCACGGTGTACGCGATAGTGGCGTACGGCGCACCGTTGCCATCAGCGGCAGGACGGTATTGCAAGGTGCCAAGGTTCGCCGCAGCCACTGTCAGCGCACTGGTCTGCACCACACCGTTCAGCAACAACTGACCCGCCGTCGGCAATTGCAAGGTCACCGAGGCCAGGCTGTCGCCATCGATGTCGGTGAAGCTGAAGTCAGCGGCGCTGAAAGTACGCGTTGTGTCCTCGTCCATCGTCACCGTTTTGGCAACGGTGGTGGGGGCGTCGTTGACGGCGGTGACCGTCAGGCTGGCCGTGTCGGTGGCGCTGCTGACGGCGGTGTTGCCGCCCATCGCATCAGGGCTGGTGGTGCCGCCGGCGGTGCCAGCGCTCTTATCCCAGGCGCGGAAGCTGATCGACGGGCTGCCGTTGGCGGTGCTGTTGACGTTGGCACTGGGCACAAAGCGGATGCGGTCGCTCGCGTCCAGCAGGCGCGCGGCGCTGCCCAGATCGACCATTTGGCCTGCGGTGGCGGTAAAGGCCGTCCAGCTGCCTGCGCCAATGCGGTACTGCCACACGCCGTGGGTGTTGTCCACCTTGGTCACCGCAATGGCTTGGGGGGCGGTGCCCACGTCCACATCGGTGATGCCCGTGGCCACCAGGTCGCTGACCAGGGTGCCGGTGTTGCTGGCGTCGGCCACGTCTTCGTCGATGGTCGTGAAGATGGGCGTGGCGGTGGTGTCCAGCACCGGCGCATCGTTGACGGCTGTGACCGTGAGGCTCACGGTGGCGGTGCCCGAGCTCAGATAACCATCGCTGGCCACATAGCTGAAACTGGCGCTGCCATTGAAGTTGGCCGCGGGCGTGAAGACCAGTTTGTCCAGGTCACCCGCAAACACCACGGCGTTGGCGGTCAGGGTGGTACCATTGAGCGACAGGGTGCCTTGGCCTGCGGTGGGCACGGTCTGCAGCGTGATGCTGTAGAGCGAATCGAGCTCCGGGTCGCTGAAGCGGCTGTTGAATTGGCTGGCGTTGAAACTCAGCGTGCCGTCTTCGTTGACCGCGGGTGCGGACCAATTCGACACTGAAGGCGCGGTGTTGCCCACGCGCACCTGGATGTCGCGCGTGTCGCTCACAAACACGTCAGGCTTGGGCACGTTGGCCTGGGTGGTCAGCAGCGGCGCGGTCAGTGCAGCTGTGGTGCCGTATTCGACCACGGCTTCGCGTGTGGCACCGTTAGTGCGCGCAGCGCGGGCGATGTGGCTGCCCTGGTGGTCTGCGAAATAGATGTCGCCGGTCAGTGGGTCGGTGGTCAGGTTGGTGGCGTTGTGAATGTCTTGCTGGTACAGGTTGTAGTTGCTGCCGTCCAGTGCCATCTCACCCGTGAACAGGTCGATGACTTTGTAGTCCACTTCTGAGCCCGAGACGAATCGCATGAGGGTCAGGTAGCGCCCATCCGATGTGGCACCGTGGTTGTCGCCCCACCAGCCAGCGCCGATGTTGATGGCGTAGTCACGATCCCAGACCATGCGGGTGCCGTTGTCGGCCAGGGTGTACAGGCGCACCGTGGCGTTGCCGCTGGCATCTGGCGCGGACACAATGCCCAACCGGCCGTCGGGCATGTTGAACAGGCTGCCATACGCCCATGCCTGACCAGCCAGCAAGGGATGGCTGGCATCCACAGACACCACGGCGGTCGTGGCGTCTGCTGTGGAAACACGGTAAATGGTGTCGTCTGTGCCCGTACTGGTCGCGTTGGGGTTGCGCATGTACAGCCAGCCCGAGCTGTAGGCCATCTGCATGCTGCTGGTGCCCAGGCTAACGCTGTTGTTGTTGATGTCCTTGGGCCAGATGACGGTTTGCACCTGACCCTGCATGTTCATCACCTGGATTGCGTTCCGGTAAGTGCCGCCGTCGTCATAGGCTGTGTAGGCGTAGATGAACCGCCCGTCGGTGGACAGGCTCCAGATGTTCCAGTCGTTGTCGTTGTAAGCGCGACCGCCACTGGTGATGTTGATCGAGGCGAACTGGTCCAGCCGCACGATGTCTTCGATGCGCACCAGCCAGGCGTCCTGGTTTTTGGTGGACAGGTCGTTGACCATGCCGGTGGCATCGAGTTGCACGCGCTCCCAATAGCCTAGCAGGTTGGGGTCGGTCGGGTCGATCCCCTGGGGGCCCGCTTTGCCCGCGTTGATTTCGGCGTCCGTACGGGCATCGCTCCAGATCCGCAGCTGGCTCAATTGCCCGCGGAAGTAGTCGTCGTATGACCAGTTGCTGCGGCCAGCGTAGCTGTTGGTGCGATCAACGTTGAAGCCAGGACTCAAATAGTTGTTGTACGTGGTAATGGTTTGTTCAACGCCGTTGAAATAAATCTTGCCAGTGCCGTTGCCGTTGTTGACGGCGGCCACGTGCACCCACTGGCCCAAGGGCAAAGTACCGGTGGTGGTGATGTCGGAGTAAGTGTTGCCGTTGGTTCGGTTGCTCAGGATGATCCTGCCGGTATCACCGTAGAAGCCTAAAAAGATGTTGTTCGATTCTTGGCCATTGCCCAGGTCGAAAATCCGGCCCCAGGTGTTTGCCGTATCGGCATAGACCCAGGCTTCCAAGGTGTAGTCGCCACTCAGTCCGCTGATGGTGCCCAGATCCAGATACTCACCGGCCTGTCCGTTGAGGACGAAGCTGCCATTCGGATCGGTCGGGGCTGTGGGGCTGGACTGCAGCACCCCGGTGTAGGGGTCGACCCAGCCGGCGTTTTCGCGGCTGTAGACGCGGATGTTGTCAACAGCTGCCGATTCGTCGGTGCCCGCAGTGTCCAGACTGGTGTGGAACTTGAGTTCAAACGATTCGCCAAAATTTTCGGGCAGGTCGATGACGAAATGGAAGGACTGGTCGTTCCAGCCGGCCGGACTGGGACTCCAGTTGCGGTAGTCGTTGTTGGGGGTGATGCTCCAGGTCACCGGCTTGCCGTTGACCACCATGGAGCCGGTCACGACATCGGTGTAGTTGAAAGTGGTGACACGCTGGAAGTTGAAATTTACATCGTTGATGTAGGTATAGAACCACTCCCAGTCCCATGACTCCAGGGCATAGAAGTCGAACTCCACCCGTGTGGCTTCGTTGCCGATGTAGTAGGTCTTTTGCGGCACCTCGCCGGATCCGATCCACATGGCGGTGGTGTTGGTGCCATCCCGGTTCACGGTGACCGGATTGCTGAAATTGGACGTGTTGTTGGCCCCCCTGTCCCAGCCGGTGGTCACGCCGTACTCAAATGTCTCCAGCGTACCGCCCAGCCCCGGGTTGGTCGGCACGTTTTTCTGCCAGAAGCTCAGGTTGTCCACCTGCCAGGCTTCGTCTGTGTAGCCTTGGTCCAGGAAGGAGCCGAAGTACATGCTGGTGACGTCTGCAAAGTTGGTGGGTAGCTCGATCTTGAAACGGAATGTCTGGTCGGCAGCAGTTGCGTAGCCCAAGTTGCCATAGTTGGCCAACGGGGTGATGGTGTAGAAAATGGTGGCTGTCTGTCCGTTGTGGCTGATGCTTTGCGAGCCTGAAATAGGTGCTGTGTAGTTGGTGTCTCCACGCAAGCCGGGCAAGACAATGTCAATGGCGTTGGCTGCAAAGTTGTCGGGCCTGAAGCGAACGATGAAATTTTCGCCATCCCAGGTGTCCAGCCTGAGCATGTCGAAGGTGATCACCGTGGCTTTGTTGTTCAGGTCAAAGTTCTTGATCACCCATTGGTTGCTCTCGTTGGAAAAGCGACCGAGGCGACCGTCTTCGATGCGGACGGCGTAGCGTCCCGAGTCTGCGAGCCAGCCGGTGTTGCCGTGTTCAAAGCTGTCGTAAGCCACACGCGTCCAGCCCGCAGCCTCCAGTGCCAAGGTGGATTCGGCGGTTTGGTAGGTCTGGCTGCTGTCCAGATTGCTGGCCGTTGTGCCGTTGGCGTTGACCCATTTCCAGTCCATCACGCCGTTGCCGGTGTCCACGTTTTGCAGGCCGACCCACACGCCGCTGCTGTTGTTCAGCCGTGCCAGGCGGGTGATGAGGGCGAGCTCGTCGGGCGTAGTGGCTTGGGCCAGGTAGCCACTGCTGCCTTGCACCTGGGTGCCGCTGGCGGCTTGCTGCTGGGTGGCAAAGTCGCCGCTGCTGTTGGCCAATCGGTAGTAGTGGCCGGTGGCGGCGCTGTAGGCGGTGGTGGCATCCACAAACACCAGGGCGTTGCCGGGGTCGACGTTGCTGCTCAGGGCAGTGGCCAGTTCAGTTGGTGTACCCAGCGGGCTGTTGCCCACTTCGACCAGATAGCGGTAGCTGCTGCTTGCCGTGCCATCGTCATAACCGGCGAGGTGATAGTTGCCGCTGGGTGCGTGGATGGCCAGCGCGTCTTGGCTCGCGCTGTTGGGTTCACCCGTCAACCAGGGACCGTCAAACAATTCCCCGTCGCGCGGCCCGGTGGACCAGAACCAGCCATCGCGGTAGCCGGTGGTGGCGTTGTCGGTGGCATTGGCCAGCTGGTAGCCGCCGGCAAAGACCGAGGTTTGCCCGCTCTCGCGCATGAGGGCGCGGAAGATGTTGATCGAGTTGGCATCGGTGGCAGTGGTCAGGTAGCCGGTTTGACCTGCCACGGTGATGGCACCTGCCGCCGTTTGGGCATTGGCCCAGGTGGCGGTGGTGGTGGACAGGCCAATGTAATGGCCAGTGGCGTGGTTGTAGTACCAGGTGTTGCCGCCCGCTTGCACGGCGGTGGCGATCAGGTTCACGTCGATGGCGGCGCGCACCTCGTCGGCATACAGACCACCGGCATCGCCCTTATGGATGGCGAACACCAGACGCTCGCCAGCGGCCAGCACCACCTGCTGCACGGCTGAACGGGCACTGGCCGAGTTGGGCAGGGTGTTGTCGCCGGTTTGGATGGGGCCGGGTGAAATTTCGGTGCCGATGGTGCCCGCAGCATTGACCTTGAACACTTTGTAGGAAGGTGAGCTGGTCACTGCGGCACCGTGGCCATCCCAAAAGCGGGCATCGACGGCATACACACCCGCCACGGGTGCTGTGAACTGCATGGCAGCCGGGTTGACATAGCCGGGCAGCACCGTGACTGCGCCGGGCGTGAACATGGTGGCGTTGCCGTCAAAGCCATTCGGAAAAATGAAGCGTGACCACCCTGTCGTGGTGTTCCAGGCGACCGCGTCTTTGTGTTCCAGCATCACATAGTCGACACCCCCTGCAGTGTCGACATTGGTGGTGACGCTGATGTTGTCTGCGCTCAAAGCCTGGAAGCTGCCCCAGTTGAAGTTGCCTGTGGCAGCGGCACTGCCGGTTATGACGCCGACCGACCAGGGGCCGTCGGTGCCGTCGCCGTTGAGCGGGTTGAAGTCGCGGCCCAGGCTCCAGCTGAAGTCAGCGGCCTGGTTGTTGAAGTTGTTGGCCAGCGGGTACCAGGCCACCAGGTTGGGTTCGTAGCCCTTCAAGCCGGCATCGCGGTTGAGCGAGGTGGAGATTTCGTCGGTGCTGATGACGCGGTTGTAGACGCGCACATCGCTGATGCCGCCTTTCCAGTGGCCGGTGTATTCCAGGTTGTCGCTCTGGCGGTAGAGCTTGCCAATGCGCAGGCTGGTGCCGGGCAATGACGCTTCCATGGTGCCGGTGGCGACCTTGATACCGTCGATGTAGAGCGTGCCGCTGGTGCCGTTGCGGGTGACGGTGTACTGGTGCCACTTGCCGTCGGACGGGAAGGCGTTGTTGATGGCCCAGTTGTCGCCCAGGCGCAGTTGCCAGTTGCTGCCTGACTTCTGCAGCATGATGAAGAAGTTGTCTGCGCTGTTGCCTTGCGCCACGATGGTGTAAGCACCATCGGCCACGGTGCTGTCGATCTGCGCCCAGGCCGATACCGTGAAATCGCCACCCACGGGCAGGCTCGCTTCCATGGTGTCGATGTAGTCGTCCACGCCGTCAAAGTTGGCGTAGCTCAGGGTGCCCACATCGGCCGCTTGCAGCTGCATGGACACTTCGCGGATGTTGTCGTTGCTGGTGTTGCTGGAGCTGAAGGTGAGGGTGCGCAGCACCGCCTGGTATTGGTCGGCGCGGGCATTGCCGCTGAGCGTGAGCACGCCGGTGGCGCTGTTGTAGCTGGCGGTGATGCCGTTCGCTGTGGCGGTGGCGCTGGTCACGGCCAGCAAGTCGCCGCTGATGAAATTGCCTGTCACCTTTTCGGTGATGCTGATCGTGACTTTGCTGATGGTGTCGTAAGCAGCCAGGCTGGTGTAGGCTGCGTCGGCGTCGCCCAGGGTCAGACCGGCGTCGACCCGCACGGCGGTGTTCAAGGGGTCGCCCGTGTTGGGTCGCACGCTCAGGGTGCGGCCGTCCGAGAAGCCGAGCACCGGCGCGTCGTTGATCAGGTTGACGGTGATGCTGGTGGTGGCCGGGGCGGCGGCCTCGTTCACGCCGTCAGACGCGGTCCACTGGAAGCTGTCCGGGCTGCTGCTGCGGTCTAGACCGGTGGCACCGGCCCAGTCTTTGTTCGGGCTGTAGCGCAGCTTGGCCAAATTGGCCGTGGTGATGGTCTGGTTGACCAGCACGGTTTCGCCGTCGTCCAGTACGTTGTCGTTGTCGGCGTCGAGCCACAGCGTGCCGTTGGCCGGCAGGCTGACGATCCGGATGAACTGAATGGTTTTGCCGCTGCCGGTGGTGGTGTCGTTGGTGGCGTGGGTGTCGGTGTCGGTGAAGACGAAGTCCGCGGCGCTGAAGCTGTAGGTGTTGTCTTCGCTGATGGTCTTGGCGATGCTCGTGACCGTGGGCACGTCGTTGTTGTTGCGCAGGTTGAGCGTGAAGGTGTCGCTTTGCGTGGCGTTGGCCTGACCGGTGCCATCGTTGGCGGTCACGGTCACGCTCAGGCTGGCGAAGTTGGCTGGAGGGTTGCCGCTGAAGGTGCGTGTGGCGGCGTTGAAGCTCAGCCAGCTGGGCAGCGGGTCGCCATTGGCCAGGGTGGCGGTGTAGGTGAAGGTGTCGGTGCCCGGATCGGCGTCGGTGAAGGTGCCCGCCGGTACGGTGTAGCTGAATGCGCCGCCAGGGCCGTCCCAGGTTTGGTCCGGTATCACTTCGGCCACCACCGGCTGGTCGTTGTCGTTGCTGTAGGTGACGGTGAAATCGCGTGTGCTCGAGAGTTGGCCGTCGGTAGCCGTGAGGCGGATGCTCAGCGTACCGGTGTTGGCTGGCGGGTTGCCGGTGAAGCTGAGGTTGTTGGGGTTGAAGGTGAGCCAGGTAGGCAGGGCAGAACCATTGGTCAGGGTTGCCGTCACCGTCAGCTGGTCGCCGTCCGGGTCGACCAGGGTCTGGTTTCCGCTGAGCGACCAGGGTATGGAGAAGGACTTCGTATCGCTGCCGCTGAGCAGCTGCGTCAGGTCGCGAGCGGTCCAAACGGGGGCCTGATTGAGGTTGTTGACGTTGAGCGTGAAGTTGCCCCACATCTGCTGTGCGTAGTTATTGCCACCGGACCACCAGACGTTGTTGTCCACCCCAATGAACCAGCGGTTGGTGTCAAACGACACCACTACCTGGTAAGTGCCGGCTTCGAGTTCGCCCAGTTGCAGACCGCTCTTGGTGCCCGCCCAGACCCAGTTTTGCGAGGCGGTGACCAAGTTCTTGAGTGGGTTGGTCGGGTCAAAGCCGCCCTTGTACAAAGCAGTGTTGAGGGCGGTGATGCCGTCGTTGGTGAGGATGTTGCCGTTTTTGTCCTTGTAGAGGGCGTTGGCGGTGATGTCGAAGCGGTAGTCGCTGGTTTTTTCCAGCGTCACGGTTTCCACGCCGTAGCGGGTGCCGCTGCCGTAGTTCCAGTCGGCCACGACAGGGTACTGGTACCAAACGGTGCGTGTTTCCCAGGGCAACCAGCCCCAGCGTGGCACCGAGTAAGTGAACGAGCCCCAGGCCGAGCTCCAGTAGTTCACATGCTGGTCACCGGTGTACTGGTCCACCCATTTTGCATCTGTGCCGGTGTCGTAGCCGGCAGGGCCTGAGGCCTGCCAGTAAAGGCGTGGCGCGTAGCGGCCGATGCTGATGCTGCTTGATCCTGCAGCCAGTCCGGTGCTCATGTTGATGTTGCCCAGTGTGTCACTGTAGTTGGCACTGCTGAGCGCTGTGGCGTCCACTTGCCCGGTTCTGTACTCCAGCTCCCAGTCACCGCCGGTGACCAGATTGCCTGTGGCGTCGTCGCTGGCGGCCACATCGGCGCCGGTGAAGACTGCCAGCTGTGAAACGAAGGATTGGCCCACAAAATCCAGCGCCACATCGCAGCCGTACAGCATCAGGTCGCCGCTGTCGTTCAGGAATGCGCCCAGCCGCTGCAGATCGGCCTGGCGGGTGCCCATGTTGTCGGTTGTGAGGGTGAGCGAGCCCAGCTGCATCTGGCCGTTAGAGCCGTGCGTGAAAATGTGGATGGCTTTGAGGTCTTGCTGTCCTTGCAGGGCCTGGGCCAGTTGCGTCAGGCCGTCGCTGTCGGCGCCAATGCGTATGACGGTCCAGTCGGGTGGCACATCGGCCAGCAGCTCATCGGCAAATGGCACCGATGCGTCGATCACGATGATCTGGCCCGCCGGGCTGTCGCTCAGCTCGAAAATGGGCTCGCCCGCAGGTTTGGCCGTTTCTCCGGCATCAACCTGCTGGTTGTTGTCTGCAGTGGGGTCAGCCTGCTGCAGTTCGGTGTCGGTGATCGCTTGGGTGGCCTCGGTCAAGGCCGCCCCGTCGAGCAGCATGCGCGGCTCCAGGGCAGAAATCAGGGGGGAAGAACGTTTGCGGGCTTTGGCCATGACCATCCAGAGCGCAAGTGCCTGAAGGCAAAAAACCTGCGGGCGTACTTGCCAAAAAATCAGATGATCAATTTTTAATAACTAAACCCCCTCAAACCCAAAGAAACCCAAGAATCGGACTTTTTTGAGGGTTTTGGTGTCTGATGATGAGAATCAGAAAGTTTTAAATAATTTGAATGGTGCAACTGAGTGCATAGCCGAACCCGCGCAGCGTCAGGATCGCGTCCTCGGGGGCGCCACAGCCGCTGAGCTTTTTGCGCAGCGCACTGATGCGCATTTCGAGGTTGGCCGTCACCAGCCCTTTGTCGGTGGGGTCGACCAGCTGCATGGCTTGCCAGCGCTCGAGTTTTTGGCCGGCAGCGCGGATGAAGGCGGCCAACAGCATCTGCTCGCCGTGTGTGACCGAGACTTTCCCCCGTGGACCCGACAGGCACAGGGTCTGGCTGTTGAGCTGGAGCTCGCCTGATGACAAGGGCTCCGCGGTCTTGAGCCGGCGTGCCAGGTTGTGAATGCAGACCAGCATTTCCGACTGCTCGACGGGTTTGATCAGGTAATTGTCGGCACCCGACGAGTAGCCTTCGAGCCGGTCGCTGAGCTGGCCGCGTGCGGTCATCAAGACGATGCCGGCCATGGGTTGGCTTTGGCGAACGCGTTCGGCCAGACTGAAGCCGTCTTCGCCCGGCAGATTCACATCGATCAGGTAGAGGTCGGGCACCCCGCGAGTGGGGGTGTCATCGACATCTTCGGCGCAGACCACCCCTGTAGCCTGGTGACCCTGGGCATTGAGAAAGTCCACGGTCGCTTCGCGCAGACTGTCGTTGTCTTCGACCACAAGGATGTGCAGCGATGGAGTCTGTCTCATGCGGGCTCGGTCGAATCAAGGTGCCAAAAAGGGAAAAATCATAAAAAACCGCAGATCTACAAGCCAAATCAAACCAAATCAGGCGCCTGTCGGCTGGACAGGCAAGCTGACCCGGAATCGGACACGGTCCGCATCGGGCTCGTAGTCGATGCGACCACCGAGGACCTGCATCAGGTTTTGAACCAGGTACAAACCCAGGCCGGTGCCCGCCTGTCGGCGTGCGTGGGGACTGCGGTAGTACTTGTTGAAGATTTTGTCCGTCTCTGGCCAGCCTGCGCGGCCAGGGACGTTGATCACTTCGATGTTCGCCTGCATGCCCTTGCCCTCTGATGCGGGAATGCTGGAGAGTCTGACGTCGATCGGGCTGTCGGGCGTCGCGTACTTGCCGGCATTTTCCAGCAGGTTGTTCAGAACGATGAACAGCAACTGCGGATCGGTTTGCACGGGCAATTGTGCAGGCATTTCGACGTGCATGCGCTCAGGCTGCGCACAGGCAGCCACGGCATCGCGCACCACGCCCACCAGATCCACGGTTGTCATGTGGGCCTGCAGTTGTCGGTCACTCAGTTGTGTGGTTTGCAGGCAGCGTTCGATCACGGCATTCATGTCCCGGATCGCCTGGCGGATTTCGCGGCTGCCCTGAGCGTTGGCATCGAGCCGCATGTGCATGGTTGCCAATGGGGTCTTGATTTCGTGGGCCAGCATGGCCAGGAGCTTTTCCTGTTCTTCACGGATGCTGCGCTCCTGCTGCGCCTGCAGCAGGCTGCGCTCAAGCGCGAGGGCCGTTTCGCGCTGTTGCTTTTGCTGCATGTAGGCGCGGTATTGCAGCATCAGCAAAATCAGGAAGGCGGTCAGGAGACCGTGCGCCTGCACCAGGTACAGGGGAATTTCACCGCCCCTGGCCAGCCCCAGTCCAGGCAGGGCCGCGATTTGCAGGATCAGGAAGAGCAGCGCGTAAAAGCCCACGGCCACCCACCGTGCCAGGATCGGGCGCTGGTGGAGGGGTGTTGCTTTGCTCCAGCCCTTGGCCAGCAACACAGAGGACAAAAAAATCACAGGTGTCAGCAGCACTTCAACCATATTGATTTGCAGGGCCAGTCTGGGCTCGTTGGCTGCCAGCAAAAGCAGCAGTTTGACGGGCAGCAGGGAGAGCAAGCCGCGGTGGACCTGTTTGAGCCAACGCGGTGGGGAAAACTCGGCCAGCAGCACCACATGGAAATAAATCGCTGCACTGACGGCCAGGATGCTGAACAGCGAGGTGGTGGTGTCCAGCCATGGTGCAGGCCATGCTGCAGGCCAGAAAACACGGGTGTAGCCCAGTGAACCCAGCGCAAAGACCAGGGCCGCGGCCTGCTTGAGTGCAAAAGCGCCGATCACCTGCTCGCGGCTGAACACCCAATACACCCCTCCCCAGACCATGAAGATCAGGATCACGCCAATGTACAAGGCAAAGACCAGCTGCTGGGTTTGCGTCAGCCGTTGCAGGTCGTCGGTGGTCACAGCTTGTACGGAAAGCTGCCGCGTGCTGCTGGACGACATCCGCAGCCAGATGTCTCGCGGTGCGTCACCTCTTGCAATCGGGACCATGAAATCCAGCCCTTCGAACGCATGTCCGCGGGGATGATGGCGGTCGCCAGCGAGGCCTGCTAGGCCATCGGCAAGCAGTGGATCAAAGACCTGAATGTCGTCCAGATAAACCGGGCGAATGCGCAAAACCAGGCGCTCGGGCTCGCGCGTGTTCGGGCGGCTGACTGCGGGGTCGATGCGCAAGCTCACCCAGATGACCGAATCCCCAAACCCCCGGCTGAGCACGCCCTCGAACTTCTGAGCTGGCATTTTCCGAACGTCCTGCAGTTGCAGGAGACCGGTCGCGTCCTCTGTCCAAGCGCGTTCGACGATGTGGTCCTGGGCGAAGGCTTGCGCACTCCACAGCAGCAGCCAGCCCAGCAACAGGCCTCGCAAGCTGGTGCCAAGCCGGGTTTTCTGCGCCACGGCATTCAGGAAAGCGCCCAAGCTGTATTTAAAAAGCATGCGTAATTGTAGTTTTTGAAATTACAGGTGGGCTCATTGGGGGATTCATCGAATATTTGGATTGTTTTGGTTTTGTCTTTATTGACGATTTAACCTCATACAGCATTCATACGTTCGCAGGATATCCGGTGGCTGTCTTGCGAGAAACAAAGCACAAAAGTCTCAAATTGGAGCGTCAAGTGAATTCGAAAAATCGTCAAGTACAGCGCTGTGTCCCGGTCAAGCTGAGCGTGGTCGCGCTGACATGTGCTTTGGCTGCGGGGTGTGCAAGCGTTACCCCTGTTGCACTGGCGCCACAGGACATGCAGGCCCAGCAACAAAAAGACAGCCAAGCCATGCGCCAGGATGTGGAGCCGATTGCCGGCCCGCTGACGCTGGACGAAGCCATGGCCCGCGCGCTCAAGTACAACCTGGACCGCCGTTCCCGCATGATGGAAGAAGCCCTGGCCATGGGTCAGCTCGATGTGAGCAAGTTCGACATGCTGCCCAAGATCATGGCGCAAGCCGGTTATGCGTACCGCGACCGCGCGCGTTTCACGCACAGCAGCACCTACCCCAGCGAGGATCCGAACACCAGCACCTCGTCCACCACGTCTGAGCGCAACCGCAGCACCTACGACCTGGGCCTGACCTGGAGCATGCTGGATGTCGGCCTGGGCTACTACGGCTCCAAGCAGCAGGCTGACCGCTTTTTGATTGCCGGTGAAAAACGCCGCAAGGCCATGCACCTGCTCATGCAGGACGTGCGCACCGCCTATTGGCGCGCTGCCAGCGCCCAGCTGCTCAAGGCCGATGTGCTCAAGGTCATTGCTGTGGCCGAAGAAGCGCTGGTGGACTCGCGCAAGGCTTCCAACGAGCGCGTGAAGAACCCGCTGGAGCCGCTGCGCTACCAGCGCCAGTTGCTGGAGAACCTGCGTCTGCTGGAGAACATCAACCAGGAACTGTCGTCTGCCCAGATCGACCTGGCCTCGCTGATCAATGCGCCCTTGAACCAGCCGATCCAGATCGCCACTGCCGACCTCAAGAACATCACCGACGAGGTCAGCCAGGTTCCAGTGGACAAGCTCGAAGAAGCCGCCCTGCAAAACAACCCGGACCTGCGTGAGCAGCACTACAACGCCCGCATTGCCCGCGAGGAAACACGCCGCACCATGCTGCGCATGTTCCCCAACCTGTCGTTCAACTACGGCACCAAATACGACACCGACCGCTACCTGTTGAGCAACAACTGGAACGAAGCCGGTGTCCAGATGTCTTTCAACCTGATGAACATCTTCACGGCGGGCACCCAGATGAAGCTGGCCGACGCCGGTGTGGCTCTGGCCGACCAGCGCCGCGTCGCCGCACAGGCAGCGGTGCTGACCCAGGTGCACTTGTCGCGTCTGCAGGTCATCAATGCCCGCAGCCAGTTCGACCGTGCAGATGCCATCTACGCCACTGACAGCAAGATTGCCGAAGTGATGCGTAACCGCCAGATGGTTGCGGCTCAGAGCAAGCTGGACCTGGTGAGCACGGAGACGGCGTCCATCCTCAGCCTGCTGCGCCGCTACCAGGCCTTGGCGCAGGTGCAGGTGGCAGAAAACCGCATGCTCGCCACCCTGGGCATGGAGCCGCAGATCGGCAGCACGCACGAATTGCCGCTCAAGGACCTGACCGCCCAGATTGCCCAGTCCAAAGCCCCTTGGGCCCAGTTGGCCAAAGGCGAACAGCCTGCAGCCGCCAAGTGATGCAGGCACGTTTCGTCATGCTGCTGGCGCCTGCCATGCTGGGTGCAGCGATGCACGCCCAGGCGCAGGTTGTCGTGCCTGCAGCGCCTGCTGCGTCTGCCCTGCGCCCTGCGCCGCAACCCCGTGCGGCCATGGAGCGTCAGGACATCCGCGCCCAGCTCATGCCGCGCCGCTACACCACCATTGCTGCTGAAATCGGTGCCAAAGTGTCGGCCATTCCGGTGCCCGAAGGTGGGGCTTTTCGCGCCGGGCAGGTGCTGGTGAGTTTTGACTGTTCGCTGCAAAAAGCCCAGCTGGACAAGGCACAGGCCGAGCTCGAAGGCGCAGACCAGACCCTGGTGGCCAACCAGCGACTGGAACAGCTCAATTCGGTAGGCCAGTTGGAGCTGGACCTGTCGAAATCGGCGGTCAACAAAGCCAAGGCCGAAGTGGGCGCCAACCGGGCTGTGCTGGCCAAGTGCCAGGTGGCTGCGCCATTTGCAGGCCGCGTGGCCGAGCAGAAAGTGCGCGAGCAGCAGTATGTGCAGCCCGGGCAGGCCTTGCTCGACATCTTGGACGACAGCGTGCTGGAACTCGAGTTTCTGGTCCCTTCTGTCTGGCTGCGTTGGCTCAAGGTGGGCGGTGGCTTTGATGTGCAGATTGACGAAACCCGCAAGACCTATCCCGCCAAATTCACCCGCATCGGTGCCCGCGTGGACCCGGTCAGCCAATCCGTGAAAGTGGCTGCGGCCATCCACGGCAAATTTCCCGAACTCATGGCAGGCATGAGCGGCAAGGTGCTGCTCACCCCGCCCGAAGGACAGTGACATGTCGACCAAGAAAAACACAGGATTGACCCGCCGCGCCAGCGGCCTGATGGCCCTGGAGCCGCGCTTCATGTTTGATGGGGCGGCG
>JACCDU010320304.1_pt1 | contig 64468 bp, 70 predicted proteins | sample 7446081 | NCBI WGS metagenome assembly JACCDU01 (sample SAMN15323447, study PRJNA562643) | freshwater metagenome | isolation source: river surface water | place: USA:Blue River Watershed | collected 2017-08-17 | reverse complement strand
ATCGGCAAAGGCGGCACCACGAGTGCTGCGGGCGGTGCCGGTGCCTACTGCGAGGGCAGCTGGTCGTCTGGGTACCAGGCGGCAGGCGCAGGCAGTGGCTTCAACGGCGGCCGCGGCGGCTTCTGGACCAGCATCCCCTCGGGCGGTACGGGTCTGGTGGGCGGCTCGGGCGGTGGCGGCGGTTACTACGGTGGCGGCGGCGGCGCCGGGGGCTGGGCCTGCAACGGCACCGGCGGCTCGGGTTCGTCCTACGTGGCACCGACGCTGGGCTCCATCACCCTCTCCAACGGGTCGGCCCGCTTTGCCGGCAACGGCTCCGATTCGGACTACGCCACGCCGTGGGGCCGCTCCGCGGACGTGAACACCGCTGGCAAGCAAGGCCAGGTGGTGTTGCGCTGATGTGACAGGCGGGCCCTTGGGGGCCCGCTGCTGGCCGGCCCCGTGAGCCATGTGCGCGGGGCCTGGTCTTTTCTGCCGCGTCCCCGCTTTTTCGCAGGCTACGGCTGGTGGCTACAGTCAGGGCACGGTCGCTGCGTGCGGCGGACTCCGACACGGCACGGGTCCTCTCAGCATCCCTTCTTCGACGAGCCGGTCGTCCCTTTCGGGTCATTTGCATGTCTTCCAACAAGCACGTCTGGATTTTCGACGCTCTGCTCTACCTCATCGCCGTCATCCAGACGGCTCGAGGGCTGGTTGCGCTGTCTACCGCGCATTTCGAGGGCTCCACCAAGTACGGCTCTTATGTGCTCGAGGGCAGCGCCGCCCAGGCGCACGGTGCGGGGCTGCTCTTCATGGGCCTGGCGCTTGCCGCGCTCGCCTACCTGCACAGCCGCTCGACGAAGGCGGTCACCCTGCTTGCAGCGGGTGCGCTGGGCGTGTTGGCGCTCTCGGCCTTCGGGATGTCGTTCTCCCTGCAGTGACTCTCAGCGCCCTCAGCGGGCTGTCGCACAGGCCTGGAGGCCCTGCAATGAAAGACGCCTCGCAACCCGGAAAGGGTGCGAGGCGTCGGTGCAATCAGCCGTAAAGACCTATCGAGTGTGGCGTCAGCCGCGGTACGGCTCGGTCATGAAGTCCTTGCCCGAGCGGCAGCCCCCCAGGCCTCCGAGGCTCTGGCAAACCTGCAGGTCGTAGACCAGTACGACGGCGGTGTCGGCGGCGGCCTCCACGAAGTCGCGCGGATGCCAGCCGTGGGCGACCCAGTTGAGGAAGCCCACGTTCACCACGGCCTGGATGCGGTTCGTGTCGACCTCGGGCGCGAGCGCATCGAGTTCGTCGTAGAGCCGGTGCTTGCGGTTCTCGAACCCCTTGAAGGGCGCGAGCACCGTGAGGCCTTCGTAGTCGGGCTGCGGCAGCGCGAAGCGCGGGTGATGCGCGAACGCATGTTCGCCGAAGGTGAGATTCGCACAGTGGCGAACACCTTCCACGAAGTCACGCACGTGCACGCCCTGGGCCACCCACCAGGTGAGTGCCGCGTGCAGCGCCTGGGAGAAGGGCTGGAGCAGCAGCTTGGCCTCGGGGTCGATGCGGCAGTCGTCGCGGCTGTAGCGGCGCCATGCGGCCTGGATGCCGGTGTCGGTCATGTCGGGGGTCCTTTCGGGAGAAGCGGTACGAGGGGTCTATGCCCTCGTCTAGCGAGACGCGTGGGCCGGCTCGACCGGGTGTCGGCCTGCCGACCGCACGGGCTGCACCTTGCGGGGGCTGCAGCCAGGCGGGCTTGAAGCAAGAGTGCCGCGGTTCGAGGCAACGACCGAGCTCGGTTCGGCTCCAAGCCTCATGGCCGACTTCCTGTACCACGCAACCTACCGCGCCTATCTCGGCTCGATACTCACCCACGGCCTGGGCGGTGCTTCGCCGCCCGTGCCTGCCAACTACGAGGACTCCGAAGCGGGCGTCGTCTACCTGGCCGACTGCCCCGAGGTGGCCCGCTCCTATGCCGAGACGGCAGAACACGTTCCTGAGACTTGGCTGGACGACATCGTCGTGATGCGGGTCCGGCGGGCGTCTCTCGAGGAGGGGTGCCTCTCGCCCGATGCCAACGTGCGATGCGCGCCGGACGAGCCGGTGAGCACCTTCGCCTATCGGGGCGTGGTGCCCCCGGATGCGCTCGGGGTGCTGCCGTAGCGCCGTTTGTCGGCCGGTCCCTGCCTGTCGCGCAGGTGACTGCGCGAGGGTGACACACGCCCGGAACAGTCGCGCTCCCCGCGGCTCTGACGGGCATCGCGCCTTGCAGCGTGCACAAGCCCAGCGGCCACAGCCTTCGCGCTATACGAAACGTCTCCCGTGCAGCGTTCCTCAACACCCTTTCTCCGATTGCTCCCATGAAGAAGTCCCTCCTCAAGTCCTTCGCCGCCCTGGCCCTGCTCGCCGCGGGTGCCGCCCATGCCGAAGGCATCGACCTCAAGCCCTTCAAGCCCGCCTACGCCTCCGTGGAGCTCGGCGAAGCCGTCCGCTTCGGCGTCAAGGGCTTGGTGCCGGCCGCCACGAGCGTGGACCGCACCGACCACACCGGTGGGCTGACCGTCGGCTGGAACACCCGCTGGGCCGGCACTTCGGTCGAGTTCGCCCATTACCGCGTGGGCACCACCCAGTACTTCACCGCCGGGCGCACCGCCAAGCATCGCCTGGACATGACCGGCGTGCGCGTGGCGCACCGCTATGCGCTCGCTGACAAGTGGTCGATGACGGCCAACGCCGGCCTGATGTTCACCCACGGCACCGACAACGAGACGTTCGTGAAGGCCTACCCGGGCGACACAACCCGTCCGGCGGTCACCGTCGGTGCGACGCTCGACTATGCAGCCACCCAGGAAGGCACCATCTTCCTGCGCGCTCAGTCGACGCTGCAGCCCGCGGTCGGTAACGGCCACGCGCTTCAGCTGATGGCTGGCGTTCGTCACCACTTCTGAGCCGCACGGCTCAGTCCGACCCCGAGTCGCCCCTCGCCATGAAGACGACGTTCATCGCAGTGCTGCTGTGCCTCGGCGTTTCTGCCGCGGTCGCAGCACCGGCCACTGCGCCTGCCCGCCTTGCCGAGACCGATGCCCGAGAACTCGCCTATGTGGTGCAGACCCTCGAGCAGGCCCGGCGATGCGGCATCGCGCCGGCCTCGTATGCGGCGATGAGTCGCTTCCTCGAACTCTCTCGAGATATGCAGGTGCGCACCAACAAGGTGCCGGCGCCTGAGGTGGACGCCGTCATTGCACGGGCACGCACTGCCTCCAAGCCGCTCGATGCGGCTCAGTGCAAGCAGGTGTTCAAGGACCTGCCCGCTGCCAATGCGTCGTTCGCGAACCTGAACAAGACGCTCGAGAGCCTCAACGAATTCGAGGCATCGCTGAAGAAGTGAGCTCGCGGCCTTCGGGCCTCGCACAACGAAGCGTCGGCTGCGGCCGGCGCTTTTTCATTGAGCGCTCTCTTGTGCTCTTGCAGGCGGGAGTGCTCAGGGCGCGATGATGGGCGCGGCACCCGCTGCATTCCAGTAGTCGGCTGCGCGTTGGCTTGTCGACACGAAAAAGAGCGCCTTCAGCTCTGTGCGAGGCGTGAACGTCTGAAGCGTCGTCTCGAGCGTCAGCGCGTCGACCTTTCTGAAGCGGCCAGGAAAGCACAGCGTCACCCGCTCGCTCGGATGGCGCTTCTTCAGTCGAAGCGTGAATTCTCCGATGGGCTGCGCCCAGGAGTTGGCGGTGGTCAGGATGTACGCGATTCGAACCGCTTCGTGGGACTGGGGCGTGCCGAGCGGCCCGTTGAGCGAAACCAGGCGGTTCCACTCCCGTACGAAGGCGTCGTCCGCGCAGTATTCGGTGCGCAGCTCCTCTTCGCTGAGCACGGACAGCACCGCGCCGGCCCCACCGCTCGTGAACGGGGCATACTGGTGAGAGACCTCGATACGAGGCTTGTCGTCGAAATGCATCTTCCAGAAATAGGCCACATCCGCGAACCACAGCGGATAGGGTCGTTCGGCTGAGGGGCCCTCCTCGTCGGCAAAGCCGTGCCGGACGAGCTGAGTCTTCTGTTCTGCGGTCAGCGCAGGTACCGCAAGGGCTCGTTCCGCGGAGTCCCGAAAGGGGGTGGCCACCGGAAAGTGGGCCATCTGCCTGTCGGACAGGCCCAGCGCCCGAATTGCGTCGGTCACATCGTGCGTGCATTCCCGAGTGGGGGGCCAGTCAGGGCAGGAGCTTTTTCCCCGCATTCTTGCCCGCACCAGGGTCCGGAACGGCAAAGTCTGTCCGTCGACCCTCACGTTGAAGCCTCTTGGCACGCCTGCCCAGCTCCATGAGGGCTTGTCCGCGCCGTAGAGCGGCAACGGAAAGAGGACGTCCACGGGACCGTTCAGCGGTTCGGCAGTGCGCTCGAAGACGTAGTCGACCTTGATTCGGTCAGGGCTTACCTCAAGGACCTCGCGTGCCATGCGTACGGCCCGGGTCTTCGACAGCGACACCAATCCACCCAGCCCAAGCTCCGCGTATCCGTCGTTGGCGCTCGCTGGCGTTACCGCGGTGAAGCCGCCCAGCAGGGCGAGAGCCAGGGCTACGGTCTTCGGTCGACAACGAAGCGAAGGGGGGGCTGGTCTGGACAAGGGGAGCGCTTTCGGTGTTCTTCAGCAGGGGTTTGTCTAGCGACGCCCTAGCAAAGCTGATGGCTGGCTTTCGCCGCCATTTCTGACGGGGCGCCGGGCGTCCCGTCCTGCTTCGTCCGGCGCTTTTTCATGGGTGGGGGGGCGCAGGCACGGCTCAACATCCTCAATCCTCCTGCTGCGTGACCGTACGGGGGTACCGCCGCAGATGCCGACGCGTTCGCGAAGGCATTGCGCGCTGCGATGACGCCCGGCGGGGTTGGCTTCGGCCGCCTAACGACTGGGCCGCTCCGCGGGTCGTTTCATCAGGCGAGCCGGCGCGTAGCGCCACATCAGCCCCAAGGCGCCCACAGCCCCCAGTCCTGCCGAGACAGCCGTCATCAGCCCGAGATGGGCGCCCAGCTCTGTCAAGAGGCCTGCGGCGAGCAGGTAGGCGCCGGCCTCGACTGAAATCAGGATGCCGGTGACACCGGCGCGCGAGGCGTCAGGAACCGAGTTCGTGATGAGCTCCTGTCGCACGTGTCGCAGATGGGGCATGTAGAAGTTTCCTGCGATGCCGAGAACGGTCAGCGTCACGCCCAAGGCCCACAGGGGCAAGGGCGCAGCGAGACACAGGGCGCTGACCGTCATCAGGACCAGGCCCCCTTGCGCCAGGGGGCTTCCTGCGCGGCCTCTACGAAGCAGGGCCTGCATCAGCTGAAGGGCGACCAGCGACAGCAGTGTCCGCGCGAGCAGCAGCAGTGACAGCCATTCAGTGCTGGCGGCAGCTCCCGGCTTCGCCCGGTCCATCAGGTACGCCACGGCGGAGAACGCGAGTGCTGCGGGAATGCCTATCAAGGCGCCGCCCAGTGCGAAGCCGAGCAGCGGCCCCTGCGCTGCAGCCTTCGCGTCTCGGCGCAGCTGAGCGCCCAGCGTCGCGATGCGTCCTTCCCCTTCAGGAGCCTCCGACGTGGGGTGCACTCTCTTGCGCGTCAGGGCGACTTGCCAGACCGCGAGGGCCTGCGTTGCGATAGCCACGATAGCAAGAAGCGCGGGCTGCTTCAATACCAGGCCGGCGGACAGCGCGAGCAAGCAGCCCATCTGGTCCGCCTTGAGCATCCGGGCGTGACCCAGCGCTCGCTGTTCGGTCGGCCACCACCGTGTCACCGCTGTTTCGAACAGGATGTTGGACAGCGCATTGCTGCACTGGTACAGCGCCGCGCAGGCCGCTACGACCCACACCGAGCCGTGCCCGAGTGCGCAGGTACCCAATCCCACCAAGGCGGCCAGTCTGGCGAGGTCCAGCCCCAGGTGCGCCCGGGCCCGGCCAATCCGCTGGGCTATGGAGCCTCCTGCCAGATACAGACCCAACTTTGGCAACCACTCCATGACGAGCGCGAGTCCTGCCAGCGCCACGCTGCTGGAGAGCTGGAATACGAGAAGCGGCACGAGCAGGGCATTCAGCTGAACGCCGGCGTAGCCGAGCAGCCGCAGTCGAAGGAGGCGTTGCTGCACCCCGGCGGGGTCTCGAAGCGCAGCAGGAGGGTCGGAGCTGGGTGTGACGAACGAAGGCATCCACCGTGTAGACCCGTCGGTCGCAGAAAGAACGACGCCGAGGCAGGTGCCTCGGCGTCAGGAACGCAAAAGGGCGTCAGTGAAGCGTCAGGGCTGATACGGCGCGCTCGGCACCGGCAGCTCCGTGACGCCGTACCCCTTCAGGACTCGGACCTCGTCGAAGTTGTGCGCGCCGCTGCTGCAACCGCTACCGCCTCCCCAGGGGTTGCCGATGACGAACTGTTCGGCGGAGTGCTCGAGCGCACCCGTGTAGGTGCCCGAGGCGACGACGCTTCCGTTCAGGAACAGGCGCACGGTCCCATTCTTGCGGGACACTCCGATGTGTGCCCAGGCGTTCGTGGTGAAGGCGGCGTTCGCGGTCAGCGCGAATACGGCTGTGTTCGAGGCGTTGTTGACCTGAAAGCGCAGGAATCCATTCTTATCGGGGCCCAGATACCAGCGCAGTTGCTGGGTAGCCGTGGGTCCAACCGAGAAGTACACCGGACCATAGCATCCGAAGCTGGTCGAACGCACGAAGGAGTCGACCGTGAAGTCTCCTGTGCCCATCGTGAATCGAGCAGCCGACGGATAGGACACGGAAGCCGCGCCCCAGGAGGGCGTGCTCCAGGTGTTGTTCAGCTTCAAGGTCGAGCCGAACTTGGTCACCGTTCCGTCGAAGGTTGCGGTGCCGGCAGGAGCAACCGCGCTGGGCGCCAACGGAGAGGGCGACGAATCCGCGAAGTTTGCGGTGGTCACCTGCGCTGCGGCCGTGCCCGTAGCCTGCAGCAGCAGGCTGTAGTTCGAAGAAAGCAGGGGCGCCTCAATTGAGGTTCCGGACAGCGCCAGAGCGCTCGGGCTGTTGCCGGCCGAGGAGCTCACCGAGAGGCTTGCCGACAGCGTACCGATGGCCGAAGGGGTCCAGGCCACCGTGATGGAGCAGCTCTGGCCGGGCTCGACGGTGACGGGGGCGGCTTGCGTGCCGCAGCTGTTGGCCGAGAGCGCAAGTCCGCTCACCGCCGAGAGCGTCGCCTGCACGCCGGTGGCATTCGCCGTGCCGGTGTTGGAGAACACGAACTGTCGGCTCACCGTGCTGGCTAGCGCCACCGAGCCGAAGTCTGCGCTGGTTGCGGCCGCGAGCGAGCCCTGGGCCCGCACGGCGTTGGCCGACAGCGTCACGGCCAAGGGCGCGTTGGTTGCGCTGCCCCCGAAGCTGAGCGAGCCCGTCGTGCTGCCCGGTTGCGCGGCGCTGAAGGTCACGTCCGTCAGGCACGAAGCGCTCGGTGCGAGGCTCTGCCCGCAGGTCGTCGTGGCCGCGAAGCCCGTGCCGCTCACCTGCGGGGCGTCCAGCGTCACTGCGCCGGTGCCGACGTTGGAGAGCAGCACCTGCTGGGTCTCGGACTGGCCCAACAGCACTGAGCCGAACGTGAGCGTGCTCACCGAGGTTTCGAGCAGGTAGGTTGGTGCCGGCGCGGGCGCAGGGGCGGGCGCGGGAGCAGGAGAGGGGGCCGGGGCCGCATTCGAGCTCACCGTGAGGCCCTTCTTGGGCTTTCGGTACTCGTAGCCGCTGGAGGTCTGCGCCTGGGCGCAAACGGCGAGGAAGGCCAGGGCAAGCGGGGCCAGGCGCAGGTTGGCGTGCTTCTTCATTGGAGTTCGAGGCGCTTGCGCGGCGCGAAGAGGGTTGAAATGTGCGCCTTATAGCGAGTGGCGTTTGAAGCGGCGCACGTCGGTCCGGTTTGGCGAGAGCCCGTCCAAAAATGCGTTCCGCAAAGAAAAAGACCGCGCGGGGTGAGCCGAGCGGTCTTCGGAATCGAGCGGTGAAGCTCGGGTGTCATCAGGCGTAGAGGGCCTCGTCTTCCATCGAAATCGCCGCCTTGGGGGAGGGGCGCTTCGCTTCGAAGAGCGAGAGCAGCGCGAACGCGTCGCCGCGGGCCTGCTCGAGCTCGGAGAGCATCCAGTCCGGCAGCGAGCCCTGCAGGTGCAGCGGAACGCCTTCGGGCTCGGCGTTGGTCTCTGCGAGCAGGGCCTCGAACTCCAGGCTGTCGTCGTCGAGGTGCTCGTTCGGCTGGGTGGCCGTGAGCATCGCGTCGGCGTAGGCCTCCAGCTCGTCGGCGGTCATCGACTCCAGAGCCTTGAGCTCGGTGTCGAGGGCGCTGGCGGCCTTCAGCAGCTCGTTGCGGCCAACGCGACGCTCGGCGCGCGCGAGGTTGCGCTTGACGAGCTTCTTGGCGCCGGGCTTGGCGAACTGGCTGCGGGTGTACAGCTGGTCTTGGATGAAGAGGGCGGTAGCGGACATGGGTGACCTCGGAAAATGTAGTTGAACCTGCTCCGTGTAGCGCCCGGCTCGCGACGGGCCGCACCCGCCTGCCTCGAGCGGTCCCAGTCTTTTGCTGCGCCCGGCCCGCGCAAGAGGCGGCCCGAAGCCGTCGTGCAATGAAAAACGACAGCCCGGGGGCTGTCGTGGAAGGGGCATCGGCGTTGGGGCCTGGTGTGGGCGTCTCAGCACGCCAGGCGCGTGACGGGGCCGCAGAACGAAGGCTTGCCGTTCTTGAAGACCATGTAGGTCCCGTCGAATCGGTAGATGGCGCCGGGCTCGGTCGCCTGCTCGCCCACGAACTGGTTCAGGTGCTCGAAGAACCACGGCGAGTCGGCCAGGCCCTTGAACTCCGCGCGAATCGGCACGAGCTGCCCGTACTGGCTTTGGGCGAAGACGATGCTGCCGCGGTACTTCTTGCGCACCGACGGCGCGAGATGCCCGAAGGTGTCCGTGAGCACACGGGCGCGATTTGCCGCCTCGGCGGGAGCCATTGCGTCGGCAAGGGACATGATTCGGGGTCCTTTCAATCATAAGAGGGGTTCTGAGGAGGTGTAGCCAGTGCACGAGGCGGGCAGGCGCCGAGGAACCGGACCCAGGGCCGCGGCTCCTACGGCCCTCGCGCACCGCGCTTCACCGAGACTTCCCGTGTCCTCATCATCCTGTTCCGCCACCGGTGCCTCGAGACCCCCTGTCGGCCTGGACCACGGCCCCCACGGCCCCTGGCAGGCCGTGCGCGAGTTCGCGGACTCGGCCGAGCATGTCAGCAAGTTCGTCTTCACGCAGCCCGACTGCGCAGTAGAAGCGGTGCTCTACCGGTACCCCACCTACGAGGAGCGCACCGTCATCTGCTGCTCGACGATGAGCGGCTGCCCCATCGGATGCCGCTTCTGCGGCACGGGCGAGTACTTCGTGCGCAACCTCACTGCCGAAGAAATCGCGAGCCAACCCGGCTACCTGCTCGAGCATTGCCTGGGCGGCCTGGACCCGGCGCGCATCGGCAAGCTCCAAATCATGGTGATGAGCATGGGGGAGCCCGTCCTCAACAAGGCGCTGTGGGAGGCGTTCAGGCTGCTTGCCGCCCGCTATCCCCAGGCGCAGCTCCTCGTGAGCACGAGTGCTCCGGACATCGACTGGGGGTGGGTCTTCGAGATGAGCCGCGAGCTGCCCTCGGTCGGGCTGCAGTTCTCGGTGCACGAGTCGACCGACGCCGCGCGCGACGCGCTCATTCCTTTCAAGCGTAAGCTCGACCTCGCCGGCATCGCCCGCGTGGGCCTGCAGTGGCACGAAGCGACCGGCCGGCGACCGTTCTTCAACTACTGCGCGCACGACGACAATGTGAGCGCCGCCGACGCCGAGCGGTTGCGGGCGCTCTTCGACCCCGCGGTCTGGGAGGCCACCGTCTCGGTCATCTGCGAGAGAAACGAGTTCGAGACCGCCCGCAACGAGCACCAGCGCGAGCTCGCCGTGTCGTTCTCCGGAGAACTGCTCTCACGGGGCTACAACGTGCGGGTCTTCGACCCGGCCGGCATGGATACCATCGGCGGTGGCTGCGGCCAGCTCTGGTTTGTGCAGGACTGGATGCGCCAGCACCCGGAGCACGCCAGGCCCAGCGTCGGACACGGGCACTCCGTTCGGCACGCTCCGCGTGCACCGCTTGCGTCGGGCTGGCAGCCGGTCCTGGGTCCGTCTCGCGGGGCCGCGCCGTCGGCTTCGTGCGTGCCGCGAGCGGCCGACCCGCGCTGAGCGCGTGCTTCGGGGGCTGAACTCCAGCGGAACGTCGGGCGCGCCCAGGGCTCTCACGCGACATCGGCGAGGCTCGCCTTGCCCTACTTCTCATACAGACCGCCATGACCACTGTCCAGATTTCGCTCTCCCGCGCCCACAAGGTCGCCGAACGCCTGAAGACCCGTGCCTCCGAATGCTTCGCCGAAGCGCTGTCGCTGTCGCGGCCGCAGTCGGTGAACGGCACCACGGGCGAGACGCAGGTGGCTCGCCTGAAGGCGCAGGCCGAGCGCGCCCTGGAGCTGCTGGGCCTGGGCGAGACCTACAGCCGGGCACTGGCCACGCTGCGCGCCCGCATTGGTCGTGAAAACGAGGCCCGCGGCATCAACGCGATGCTGGCCGAGCTTGATGGGGTCAACCGCATCCTCGGCCAGAAGAAGGCCGTGCTCGAGCAAGCCAAGGACGACGGCATCACCCCGGACGAGCTGGCGGCCTACAAGCCGCTCGCCGGCGCCGAGCGCTCGCTGATGATGGGCGTGACCGTGCGCGTGCTCGACGACGCCGTGCGCGAGCGCCTCGCAGCCGACGTTGCCGCCCTGCAGAAGCAGGCCTTCAGCCTTTCGGACCGCATCGCCGAGGCCAACGCCCAGCGCATGAGCATCGAGCTGGACGACGTGCTCGCCGCCGAAGTCATCGGCTGAGCGGCATCATCGAATTTTCCCGGCCTGGCGCGACCGGGACCCGCAACGCCGGCAACGGCTGCGCGGGCACAGCGCTCGGGGCGTCTCCGCAGTCTCAAGTCGCAAGACTTGAACCTACGGCTTGGCTCGTGCTGCACTGGAGAAGAGCTTTTCTGATTGTCGGTTGTGCTCTCGACTCCTGGTGGCCACGCGTGCCGAGACTTTGGTTGTTGGTTGCAGGTTGCTGGTTGACCCGCGGGACGCCCCGTCCCCTCACCGGCTCTTCTTGATGGCCCGCCTGTGCAGCCTGCGCAAGCGGGCTGTTCGCCTTTGCGGGGCCGCGCCGGCGCAGCAGCGCTTGTAGGACTCAGCGGCGGGGCTTCGCCGTGCGCAGCGAGAAGAGCTTCAGGCCCAGGATGCTGAGCGCGAGCAGGAGCGTCAGGGCATTGGCGATGATGACCGGCCAGGCCCCCTGCATCAGGCCGTAGGCGAGCCAGAGCGCCACGCCCAGCACGAACATCGAGTACATGCCAAGCGAGATGCCCGAGACGTCCCGGGTGCGGTAGCTCTGCACCACCTGAGGCACGAAGGACAGGGTGGTGAGGCACGCGGCAAGGCTGCCGATGAGGTCGGTGAGCGTCATGAGGAAAGACAGACCGGGGGGCGCCCGGACACGGGTCGAAGGCTGCTGCAAGGCGAGGAAGGCTCGCCGAAGCAGGTCAGGGTTTTCCCGTGTAGCACCGACGGGCGGGCGTTCTCGCGGTCAGCCTCGAGCGGGCGAGGCTAAGTGCGACGGCAGGAGGCCTGCCGCGCCTGGGGTCAGCTCGAAGCGCGCGGGGTGGCCGGCAGGGGCAGTGCGTGCACGCAGGCGAGGTCTCGCACCTGCACCACCAGGTCCTCGATGACGACACCGCCCTGTGGCAGCCGCGTCGTCAGGACATCCAGCACACGCGCGCCCGGCAGGGCACGCTCGAGGAGAGCCAGGAGCGCCTTGCGCGAGCGCTCGGTGTCCCACACGCGCCAGTCGTTGGCGCCGAACCCCTCCTGCATCAGCTCGAAGCCCTGCTCGCGCAGCTTCGCGAGCCAGGCCTTCTTGCGCTCGACGTCCGACACCGGGGTGCTGGAGTCGAGCAGCCGGAAGTTCCCGAAGAGATGGCAGCCCAGCGTCACGCGCAGCTCGCCGTGCTCGCCGAACGACATCTCGGTCACGTGCCCCAGGCCTTCGGTGCGCCACCAGTGGCGAATCTTCTGTCCGAGCCGTCTCAGCCCCAGCACCGTGTCGGCGTCACCGGCCCGCTCGCCCAGGCGCGCCTCCAGCTCGCGCACGCGCAGGTTGGCCGCGCGCAGCATCGCATAGCGCTCCTCGCGCTCGGCCTCGCTGTCGATGCTCACGCCCGCGAACCGGGCGAGCGTCACCAGGCGCGCCTCGGCGAGCTTCAACACCGGCTCGGCGAGCATCGGGGGCAGCACGCCCTTCGTGTGCAGCTGCTCGGCGAGCAGCGCGAAGCCCGACGTCAGCTCGGTGAGCTCGCGCGTCGCGCGGGCCCGTTCGTCGGCATCCAGCACGCGGGCCGGCGTCTGCTCGTCGGTCAGACAGCTCGAAGGAAGGCGTTCTTCGGAGGAGGGGGTCATCAGGGTGCGGTCAAGAGAAGGGGCGGGGCTGGCGGCGGGCGTGCGGCCAGGCTCAGTGCCAGATGTAGAGCGCCACCTTGTTCTCGGCGACGAGCTCGGGCGGCAGGTTCTCGGCGATGTAGCGCACGACGTCGCGCCAGCGCTTCAAGTCGATGTACTCGACGAAGTCGTTCCGGTGGTCCTTCCATGCCGCATACGGGTAGTCCGCCTCGTCGAGTTCGCCTTCGAGCACGCGCTCGACGATGTCGTCGGGCGTGCGGTCCTCGCCCAGGTATCGGAAGTCCAATGCGACCTTGTAGTCGCCGTCGACGTTGTCGAGCTGTTCGGCGTCGCGGTTGCCCCACTCGCGGGCCCACGACTGCATCGTTTCGGGCAACTCGAAGATGTCGACGACGTGCAGGTAGCGAGGAGTGGCGGGACGGACGGTGAGCATGGCGGAAGGGCGGAAGGGCGGAAGGGCGGAAGGGCGGAAGGGCGGAAGGGGTGTGCGTTTGAGTCGTGGCGAGCTCGTGGGTTCCTCTCCTCGCAGGAACGCCCGCGCGCGCCAGGCCTCGAACGACGGCGCATCGAGCGGCGGCCGTTGGCGCTACACCCTCTTTGCCTCGATGGCTCTTTGCCCTACATGGACTTCTTCCTCCCCTTGATTGCAGGCCTGGGTGCGTACCTGCCCTGCTACCTCATTGCTGGTGCCTCGGTGAGCACCACGAGCGGCCAGCTCCTTCGCTGGTACCAGGTGCCCACCGTACTGCGCGAGCTGCTCGGTGTGCTGGTGCGCTGGCGTACCCGCCGGCCCACCTTCACCTTGCGGGCGGACCCCTGGATGCTCTTTCGTCTGAACAAGCGCCAGGCGCTCGCACACGACGTGCACCGCATGGCCAATCGCGTGCTGCGGATGACGGACGACCATCGCCTGGCCTATCCGCCCAGCCAGCGTCAGGTGCTCCTTGCGTTGCGCGACTCGGCGCTCGAGTGGCTTGCCCTGCGCGACGTCGCCCGGCGGGCGTTCCGCGAGGCCATGGCCCGCAACGCGGCTCAGGCCGCCGCACGGGGAAAAGCCTTCTCCGGCGGCTGGCCCGGGGCGGGCAGCTCGGGGGCGCACGCAGCTGGGTCCGTCGTTTCGCGGCCGGTGTCGGGCTGGCGCACCGTGCTTGGCGTGAGCTCTAGCGAGGCGGACCCCGCGGTCATCAAGCGGGCGTACCGCACGCGCGTCTCCAAGGCACATCCCGACAAGGGCGGCTCGGACGCCGAGATTTCCAGGCTCAACGTGGCCATGGCCGAAGCCCGCGAGGAGCTTCGCTTCGTCTGAGCGCCCACCACCGTCGGGTCACTGCGTTACGAGCCTCGCTTGCTAGACAACTCCAGACTGCGGCTAGTGTCAGCTGCGGCACACTTTCGAATACGCCAATGATGTCCCGAATCTTCGTCGTTCCCCTGCTCGCGCTCTTGCTGCAGCCCGCACTCGCCAGTGCCGAGACCTACCGCTTCAACGCCCGGGTCCCGGGCCTGCTCGTGACCGCTCCGCCTTCTTCGGGTGGCGAATTGCCCGCGCCCAGCGCCCCTGTGGCAAGCCTGTCCGCCACTGCGCTCTCCTTCGGCAGCGTGGTGGCAGGGTCCAGCGCGCAGCAATCGGTCGTGCTCACCAACGTCGGCACCGCGACGATGACGCTGACCTCGCCGCCGCTCCTTGCGGGTGCGGCCGACTACAGCGCGAGCACTACCTGCGGTGCGACGCTTGCCGCAGGCGCCTCGTGCTCGGTGCAGGTGACGTTCGCCCCGACCGACACGGCCGGCACGCGGACCGCATCGCTCGCCTTTGCGACCAACGCCACGGGCTCGCCGCACACGGTGTCCATCACCGGCAACAACCTGCAGACGTCCGGCGTGCTGACGGCCAACACCTCGTCCGACTTCGGCATCTTCACGCTGGGCGACTCGGCTTCGCGCACCTTCACGTTCCGCAACAGCGGCACGCTCACCGCCTACGGCGTCTACGCGGCCCTGCCTTCGCCGGCCGGACTGACGGTGACCGCCAACACCTGCGGTACCGTCTCCCAGAAGGTGAGCCTCGCGCCCAACGCGACGTGCGCGTTCACGCTCACCTACGCGCCGACCGAGGTAGGCAACCTGGCGGGCAACAACATCGAGGTCTCGGCGCTCGTCTCCAACGGCCCCTTCACGATGCCGCTCTACGGCGAGGCGCGCTTCAACTCGCTGGGGGTCTGGTCGAACAAGGCGAGCTACAACAACACACCTCCCGGCCAGTTCGGCACACTCTTTGCCGGTCAGTCCAAGTCGCTCGTCCACTACGTTCGGAACTTCGCGTCCTACGGCAACTTTCGGATGAACCTGGCGCTGTCCGGTTCGACCGCCGACTATCGCATCACGTCGGTGCTCAAGTCCGATTCGAGCGGCACCACCGCCTCCTGTGGGGCGGTCATCGCGGCCGACGGCCTGTCGCTCACGAGCCCCTGCGTCACGGAGGACGTGCACGTCGCGAACTCCAAGGCCCACGTCCAGGTGACAGTGCGCTACGAACCCACGGGAGCGGGCACCCATGGGGTCTCGCTCACGCCTTCCGATGCTTCCAACGCCTATGTGCAGGTACCCGGGGCGCTTGCCCTGACCGGCACGCAGTCGGCGGCGACCACGGTCATGCTGTTGCGCGGAGAGTCGTCCGCGGTCGATGAAAAGAGCCATTCCGTGGCGCTTTCTTCGAACGTGACCTACAGCGCCTCGCGCGTGAACGGCGCCTACTCGCTCAGCTTCAACGGCACGTCTTCGGCGCTGGCCTACGCTGCGGGCACCGCCGGCGACTTCACGTTCGGAACAGGTGACTTCACGCTCGAGGCCTGGGTGCGTCCGGTCTCCTACACCGACGGCACGTATGGGCGGGCTCTCATCGACTTGCGCCCCAACAGCACCAACGGCGCCTATCCGACGCTGCTCACCACAAGCCTGGGGCAGCTGGCGGCGTTCTCCAATGGTGTGGCGCTGGGCACTGCCGCAGACCCGTTGCCCCTGAACACCTGGTCCCACGTCGCTTGGTCTCGCACGGACGGCGTGTCCTCGCTCTTCGTGAACGGCACGCTCGTGGCCACGTTCTCCGATACCCGCAGCTACGGAGCGGGCAACACCATCAAGATTGGCACCAACGCGTTCTACGCCGCGGTGCCCACCGCCGGCGCGCACGGCCAGATGGATGAAGTCCGCATCACCAAGGGCGGGGGCCGTTACACGGAGGCCTTCACGCCCGAGACGGCGCTCCCGAACTGAGGCGAAGGCGTTGATGACAGGCCCGTGCGCTCCGTGCACGGGCCTTTCTGTTCGTACGCCGCCCTGTCAGAGTGAGCAGCAAGGAGGCTTTCCGAGCCCTGACGCCTGCAACTTCGCCTGGGCGCCGTCCTTCAGTCAGGGTTGCGCAGACGTCGCGTGAAGCCGCATCACGGCCAGGGACAATGGCTCGACGAGCCGGGCGCGCTGTGCCCCGGGGCTTTCAGCCAGTGCGTAGAGCGCGCACCAGTGGGCACGCGTCGACGGGTTGGCGCAGGGCCGCGCCAACAAGGACCTCTCCCAGAATGTCAGGGCGCGGTGGGCCTGCTGCGAGGCCTGGCGAGCCAGCCCCGCGCGCAGCAGCCGCACATGCGCGGCCGTCCACAGGCGCCGCCCCGCGGAGGTTCTTCGACCCTGCAGCAGGGCCTGCATGAGGTCTGCCTCCAGAAGCGCCAGGTGCGCACGGGTCAACGCCTTGCGGCGCAGCGTCGATTCCGCGCTGGGCGTCAGCTCGGATGCGCGAGCACCGAGGCTTTCCAAGGAGGGGACCGGATTGAGGGCTTCTGTCATGAGGGGCCGAGTCGTAGCAGGCGCAGGGGGCTCACCGCAGGGCAGGCACTGCAGATTGGGTTCTTCGCTGTGCGTTCGAAGAGCTCGCGGCATTGCCGGGCCATATCGCTGTGGTGGGCGTAGGGTCCCGATTGTTCCACGGCGCGAATTCGTTCGCATTCGGCATAACCCGAATCACTGAGGGCCTGCCGGTGAGGGGGCACCGCGCGTCTAGAACCCTTGTCCTATACGTGTCTTCAGGACTTCGTCTTGTTGCGGGTGGGTGCGATAGCGTGCCGCTCAGCAGCTTCGCAGGCTGCCGGGAGACGCCTCTCGTGTGAGAGGGGCTCTTCGGTGAGCCTCCCCTCAACGCTTTCGACCTCTCTCATGAACACGAATCATCGTCTCGCGGCACTCGGAATGGCTTTCGCCTCCGCTGCCGTCCTCGCCCAGAGCGCTCCCTCGTACGAATACCGTGCCGCGAGCAAAGGACTCACGGTCTCTGCGTCCTCATCCGCGCCTACCCCCGCTCCCGCTCCGGCGCCTGCGCCCGCTCCGGCCCCCGCACCCACTCTTGTTGCGCAGCTCTCCAGCGCCTCGCTCTCTTTCGAAGCTGCCGTCGACGCTGCCCAGACCAAGCAGGTGCTGCTCACCAACGTCGGCACCGGGGCTCTGTCGCTCACCGCTCCCCAGGTGACCGGCGCGGCCTCGTTCTCGGCGAACACCGCCTGCGGCGCGACGCTTGCTCCGGGTGCTGCGTGCCTCACCGATGTGACCTTCTCGCCCACGACGATGGGCGCGGCGGCCGGCACCGTGCGATTCGGCTCCAACGCCACCGCCGGCGCGCTCGAGCTCACGCTCACCGGCACGGGCCTGCTGGCCCAGGGCGCCCTTGCGCCGCAGACCTCCTCGGCGTTCGGCACCGTGACCATCGGAGCATCCGTTTCCCGCAGCTTCACGTTCACCAACACCGGCAACGTGCCGCTCACCGGCGTGCAGGCGGTGTTGCAGGGTGCCGGGCTTGCGCTGTCGTCGAACACCTGCGGCACCGATGCGGCACCTGTCACGCTGGCGCCCTCGGCCACCTGCGCGGTGACGGTCTCGTTTGCTCCCACCGCATCCGGTGCGCTGTCCGCGGCGAGCCTGGCCATCGCATCGACCCAGGTACCGACCCCCACTCCCACCGCCCTGACCGGCACCGCGGTGTGGCCCGCTTCGGCTCTGGAGCTCAACTTCGCGCAGGGCACGAGCAACCTCGCCAACGACGCGGCGCTCACGCTCGCCGGCACCGTCTCGACCTCGACCACCTACGGCTACGCGGCGAGCTTCTCCGACACCGCCTACCTCTCCGGCACCACGGCAACGGCCGACACCTCGCTTACTGCCAGCAGCGACTTCACGCTCGAGGGCTGGTTCTACCTCACCGGGGCTGTCACGACCTACAACACGGTCTTCCGAGGCGATAACGCGGGCTCCCTGGATGCTGGCTTTCTCTCGACAGGCTTCAAGTACCAGGTCCAGCCGGGCACAGCCGCACGCAACTTCACCTTCACGCCCCCGACGCGGCAGTGGTTCCACGTGGCTGTCGTTCGCTCCGCCGGTTCGGCACGGCTCTTCCTGAACGGGGTGCAGCAGGGCTCGGCGCTTGCCGACAGCAGCGCCTTCACCTCGGCCAGCCCCTTCCGGGTGGGCGCCAACAGCGCGGCCGGCTACTCGCTGCGTGGCTACCTCGGAAGCCTGAAGCTCACCAAGCAAGCGCTCTACACCGGGGCCTTCACGCCGAGCGGCAGCCCCGCCGCGCTGGGCACCGGAATGACCATCGAGTCCGCGACCTACGGGCGCACCGCGGGCAACCTCACCACCAAGCTTGCGGCGTATTGCAACACGCTCGGTGCCTGCTCGTTCAATCCGCTCACCGTGCTGGGCTCCGACCCCAACCCCGGTTCCAGCAAGTCGACTTCGGCCGCCTACAGCTGCGGCTCGCCCGCGGGCTCCGGCCGGCTCTACGGCCCGCCACCGGCCGAAGGCACGGCACAAATCATCTACTGCTCCACGCTCGCAGGGATGAACGGCACCGTCACGGTGACCTCGGCCACCTACGGCGCCAACCGCGGGGCGTCGGGCAACCTCACGACCGCGCTCAAGGCTGCGTGCGATGGCCGCAAGGTCTGCGAGTTCGGGGCGTTCGAAATCAACAACTTCGTCGACCCGTTCCCCAGCACCACCAAGGACCTGCAGGTCACCTACACCTGCTCTAACGCGCCGTCCACGCCCAAGTCCATCTCGGTGGCGGCCGGCAGCAGCGCCGACACGGGCCGCAACACGATGTCCTGCCCGTAACGGCTCTCGCACGCAGGACCGGGGCATCGGTGCTTCGGTCTGCACGGGAAGGTCTCTCATGCTGCCCGTGGCACTCGCCCGGGCAGCGTTCTTTTCGGGCCGGGGGCAATGCGCCCGGCTAGACGAACACCGACCACCAGGGCCTCAGGGACAAGGCTCTCGGCATCCAGGGCGTCTCGCGCTATAGGGCGAGCCCCGCGGCGCCCGGTCTCGTGGCGGGCGCCGTCTCGAGGGCGGCGGCAAGAGCGCGCTCGCCTCAGCGCTGCGGCAGGCGAAGCGCCACGGCCTCGGCCCAGGCCTGGGCGAGCAGCAGCAGGCGCAGCGCCTGGCGAGGAGCGTCGACGTTGTGCGGCGTGAACCGGACGTCCTCGCCCAGCCATTCGAGCACGTCTTCGTTCGACAGCCGCCCGAAGGTTTCGGGGTCGGCGCCCAGGCTGCCCCCGAAGACCGCGTCCTCGCTGAACGCCCGCGGGGCCCAGCTGTTGCCATGGAACAGGATGCCGAGGTGTCGCGTGTCGGTGCGACTGGCAAGTTTCGCGTGGCGCAGCCGCTCGACGACGGCCGTCTGCAGTCGAGCACGCTCGTCGCCCGTCATCTCGAGGCGGCTGGCCGCCACCAGCGCCCGGGTGGCCACCACGAAATCGAAGCCGGCGGTCTTGTTGCCCGGGGTGAGCGAGAGGCCCTCGAAGCGGTAGAAGAAGTCCATGGGCCGTTCGAGTCCTCGAGGAACGGCCGGTTCCGCCCGGGCTCTGAGGTGCATGACCGCTCGCGCTTCCTCCGATTCCCCGTCCGACTCCCTGTCAGGCACCTCCTGCCTGTCGCCACGGCCCGCTCCGGTTGACCCGGCGGCGCTCGTGCCAGGGGCCTGGGTGCTGCTCGAGTCGCTGCTTGTGACGCGGCACGTCTCGCGCGCCTGGCAAGTGGTGCGGGTCTCGGGCAAGCGCGTGTACCTGCGCTCCTTCGTGCGCGACCCGGTCACGCACACGCTCGAGGTGCGCGAAGAGCGTCACGCGAGCATCGACACCGTGCGTGCGGTGTTCCCGAACGAAGCCACGGCCCAGGCGCTCGTCGAGCGCGACGCGGCGGCCTCTCGCGAGATGGAGCGCGTCGTGAATGAGGCGCGCGCCGCCTTCGAGCGGGCCTACGCCCGTGCGCTCGCCGAGCTGCAGGTCCATCCGCTGCCCAAGGCACCGGACGCGCCTCCGGACCCCGAGCCGGTACCCGCTCCCGAACCGCTCGGCAAGACGCGCGGCGCCGCGGCGAAGGCTCGCCGCCAGGCCTCGGTCGGCTCCGGGCCCTGAGCGTCCTCGGGCCGCGCAGCCCTGCACGCAGAAGGCGCCGAGCGCGTCCTGCGAGGAATCCTTCGCGCGGGTGCCGGGCGCTACAGGTCCCATGAGCACTGCCACCCTGGAGCGCGCAAGCGTCGCGCTCGTCATCCTGCTCCTCGCTGCGCTGGCCCCGCTGGGCCCGATTGCGCAGCAGGACGCCTACCACCACTTCAGCGACGCACGCGTCTTCTGGGGTGTCTCGAACGCGCTCGACGTGCTCTCCAATGCCGCCTTCGCGGCCGCGGGCCTCTGGGGGCTGTTGCTCACCGCACGGCTCGAGCCGGGCCTGCGCGCATCGCTCGACCTCTTCTTCACGGGCCTGGTGCTGACCGCGCTGGGCAGCGCCTACTACCACTGGGCGCCCACCGACGCCTCGCTCGTCTGGGACCGTCTGCCCATCGTGATGTCGTTCGCAGGCGCCCTGGGCGCAATGGCCCATCAGTACCTGGGAGCCGCGGCCCGCGCACGGTGGACGAATGCCTGGCTCTACCTGGGCGTGCTGTCGGTCGGCATGTGGGCTGCAAGCGGCGACCTGCGGCTCTACCTGGTGGTGCAGTTCGGGGGCTTTCTGCTCGGCCTGCTTTGGCTGGTGGCTTGCGCCGTCCGTCAGCCGGGCCCGGTTCGGCCGGCCGGTCCGTGGCTGCCCTGGGGCGCCGTCTGGGTCGCCTACGCGATGGCGAAGGCGGCCGAATCGCTCGATGTCCACGTCTGGCGCTGGACTGAGGGCCTCTTCGCCGGCCACGTGCTCAAGCACCTCTTTGCGGCGGCCGGCGTGGCGCTGCTCTGCAGGACGCTTTCCCGGGTCTCCAGGGCCTGAGGGGTGGTTCTGCGGCCTGTGCGTCGAGCGCCAGGCCGACGCACAGGCCGACGCCAGGTCGACGAGCGGAGCACGTGCGAGGTCCGCGAGCCTCAGTACATGCACACCGCGCCGTCGCGCCTGCGGCCGGTGGCGTGGCCGTCGATGCGCTCGAACCAGTGCAGCTCGGACAGCCGAAGCTGAGGCTCGGCGCACAGGCGCGCCCAGTCCGTCTCCAGGTGCGGCAGGTCCTCCTCGCGATAGAGCAGGAGCACGTCCATCACCAGGCGGCCCGCTTCGTCGTAGCCCTCCACGGCCAGATAGGGCGGCTCGCCCTGTGCCTGCCCGAAGCGCGGGTTGCGGCGCGGCACACGGTGCTCGAAGACCTGCCGCATGCCGGCATGCAGCATCTCGTGGCGACGCGCGACATCGCAGGGGGACTCCATGTAGCCGAATGCCATTCGGGGACCTCTTCTTCAATGGATGCCGAGGCGCTCAGCGCACGCCCAGGGGCGTCTTTGCCGCACGGGCGATGTCTGCGCGCAGCGCCTCGGTCGCCGCGCCGTAGCTGATGCCGGGCAGCTGTTCGCCGCGGTTGAGCAGGTGGTCGACGACCTTGCCGGGCCCGTAGTGCTCGGTGGCGAGCCGCTCTCGCAGCTGCTGCAGCCGAACAGGCTCGCCCGAAATGAGCACCAGGCGCGTATGGGTCGCTTCGAACTGCTGCATGCGCGCAAAGAGCACTTCCCGGGCCTTCTCGAAGGTCTCCTCCACGCGGCTTCGAGCGTCTTCGGTGCGGGCTGCCGAACGGGCCAGCCCCGCCAGCACGAAGAGCGCCGACTGGGCGCTCGCGGCCTGCTGCATGTTCCAGCGGGCCTGCTCGATGGCGCGCTCGAGGGGCGCGCCCTCCGCGGGCACCTGCACCCGCTCGGCGAAGCGCAGCATTCCGAGCACCGAAAGCTCCTCGCCGCGCAGCGGCCGCACCGGCGCATCGAACATCTCCACGTGCTTGCGGGTCTGCTCGAAGTAGTAGGTCGTGAAGGCCTCCAGCAGCGGTGTCTCGTCCACGGCGCGGCTCTTGCCCATCGGGGGTCTCAGCCGACCCGAGTCCTCCAGTACCTTTCGGGCGAGCGCACCCCGCAGGGCATCGAGCGAGACCGGCACTTGGCCCGCCAGGTCTCGCATCGCGCCCTCGATGTCGGCAAGGATGTCCTCCAGGACGACGTGAATGCACAGGGGCAGGCTAATCGAGCTCATGGGGCGGGGAAGGGTGGATGGCCAAGGAGGCCAATGCAGAACGGGAACGGGCCGCCGCGCGGCGGGTGCGCGGTCGGGCGCGACCGTGAGAGACGTGCGCCCCGGGTGGGTTCCCGGGGCAGGGCTCTCGTTCAGATGGACACGACTGTCGCGTCGGCAGGACGCTCGCAGACCCGGTACCACAGGCAGCGCCGGCCGCCGTCGTCCGGACCCGTCGCCAGGCGCGGGTTCACGGCAATCTCGGCCTCGTTCGGCTCGCGCTCGAAGCGCATCACCGTGCCGCCTCGGCGAATGAAGTCCGCCGCCGGCGTCTTGCCCGCAAAGAGCACCAGCATCAGTCCGTTGCTGGTCCGGTCCAGAAACTGGTCGCTTTCGCCCAGGAACTGGTACTGCGCATCGCGCGGCTCGGGCGCGAAGCCCAGCTGCGTCGCGAAGTCGTGGCCGTAGAAGTTGAGCACTTCTTCCGGGTAGAACTGCGCCTCAGGGCTCACCAGGTCCTCGGTGCGGGCGCCGAGCACCAGGTGCTGCAGCAGGTATTGGAGCGCCGCGGCGTAGGTGGCGGCATCGGTCACCCAGCGCTGGCGGTGGTCGTCGCCACTGCGACCGGCGTCCTGCACCACGGCGAACGGCGTGTCGTCGAACCAGAGCGTGTGCAGTTCCGCCACCCGGTTGCCGTCGATGTACGGCGCGGCGAGCTGCACCACCCGCAGGCGGCCTTCGGCCTGCAGCGTCTCCAACAGCTCGCTCGTCATGTCGTAGGCGAGGTTCGGCACCTCGGGGAACCAGCGCTCACGCAGCACCCATTCGCGCAGGTCCTGCGGCGTGCCCTTCAGGGCGTAGACGTCGTTGAGCGTGATGAAGCGAGGGGCGGTCATGGGAGGAGTCTTTCCGGCGATGTCGATGCAGCAGTTTCATTGGAGGCTCGAGCGCCCCGGAAGTGCCGCGTCTTTCGGCTCAGGCGCCTTCCTCCATGTCGAGGTCGTGCGCGGCGTCGTCCAGCTCGCGCTTGAGCTCGGCGGCCAGGCCCGCTTCGACCAGCATCCGCGCCATTGCCTTCGGGCAGGCGCGGGCGGCGAAGGCGACCACGTCCAGCACCGGCACCGAGCCGTTCGCATAGCCGCCTTCGGCCACGACGGTGAGTGCCAGGGCCGGCTGCTTCGAGCCGTCCTTCATCTCGAAGTCGCGCACGGTGAGCACGACGTCGTCGGCCCGCGAGAGGTCGACGCGAATGCCTTGTTCGTGGGCGTCCGCATAAAGCGTGGCGGGCAGGGGTTCAAAGGAGGTGGTCATGGTGGCAGCCAAAACTGAGGGAGGGGTGAGACGCAATGCCGGCGGGTGCGGCACAGGCTTGGAACTCGCTTCGCGTCCGAGGCTCGAAGCCTGCATGAGTGCCTCCTCCGCAGCCCCCGTTCCGCCTTCTTCGAACTCGCCTTCCACGTGCGCCGCGCCTTCGGGCGGGCAGCCCGGCCCCGCGTACGACCTGATGGTCGAGCTGGCCGACGTGCTGCAGGCGCGCTACCGCGCCCATCCGCACCGGGCGGTGCTGCGATTCGGTCAGTGGGTGATGAATGAGTGCCACCCGCTCGAGGTGAACCCGACGCTCTTCTACTGCGAGGACGAGTCCAAGGCTCGAGCTCTTCTCATCACGCACTGGGCGACGGGCCGACTGGACCTGGCGAGCGCGCAGCGCTTCGCAAGCGGGGCGCTCGCCTGATGCTCACCGACGACAACCACGGCCAGCTCCTCGTGGCGATGGACGAGCCGCGCGTGAACGCGGCCTGGGACCAGGTCTGCCAGGACCTCGTCGAGGCACTCGTACCGCTCGGGCTGGCGCTCGAGCTCGATGTGAATCTCTTCGAGACGCATCGTGCCCACCAGTGCCACGAACGGCTATTCAAGCCCGTGCAGGCCACGCAGGGCGAGGCGCTCTTCGTGCGGTTGCGGGCGCTTCTGTGTTCGGACGGTGCGTTCGTGGTGCACCTCTTTGCCCACGACGACCAGGGCTTCTCCGATACCGGCGCGCCCGCGGTGCTGCGGGCCCAGCTCTTCGCAAGTCCGCCCCTGCCCGAGTGGCGCATCGAGCCGAATCCGCCCTTCGCGCTCGCCGAGGCCTGGGTTCAGGCCGGGTTCACGCCGAAGACCGCTGCCTGGCGCACGGCGCTCACCGAGGCCTGCGAGCGGCTCGATGCGAGCCTGCGTTCGTGAGCGCTCGGCTGCCCTCAGGCGTGCGGGCTCGGTGGATGAGCCAGTAGAGCAGTCCTGCGGCGATGCTGCGCCGGCCTTTCGCTGCCCGCATGCGACGCAGCCGGTGCGCACTCAGGCGGTCTGTCCTGTGCGACGGGTCTCCCGCAGCGCCCGCTCGTAGGCGGCCTAGGGCTCGAGGCCTTCCCGGCGGGCTTTCTTCCAGGCGAGCAGCACCTCACGGTCGTGGCCGAACACCGGATGCGCGAGCGGGGCGAGCTCGAGGGTCAGGAGCTCGACGCCTCCACGCTCCTCGTCGACCCAGAGTGCTCGGGCGCGGCGGCCTGCGTGCGTGCGGACCTGGCGAAGGAGCAACTCCTCGTGTGCCTCGCTGGCCACTCGGCGTGCCCAACCTCGTTGGTCTTCGAGTCGTCCCGACAGCAGCAGCTTGAAGGCGCTGTGCGCATCGAGCACCCGCTCGTGAGGACGCTGGCGCGCGGGCTCGGCGCTGAAGGTGCCTGTCACGCACACCCACTGCACGCCGTAGGGTCGCGCGCGGCGAAGGAGCTCCTCGAGCAGTCGCGTCGCGCCCGTCGAGCCGATGAGCGCGAGCTCGTCCAGCACCAGCATCTTGGAGGTCCTGCGGTCATGCTCGAAGGCCACGCGGGCATGGAGCACGAGAAGCGTCGTGCACAGGAGCTCGCCCCACACCGAGCCGCTGAGCGCCTGGGCGTCGAAGGCGCACGAGCCGCGCTCGTCCAGAAGCGGCGAGCGCCCGGCGAGCCAGCGTGCGTCGAGCCCCGCGAGCCGCGTGCGCAGCCGCTCGGCGAGGGCATGCGCGGTGTCGTGACCGGAGGCGTCCAGTGCGTGCTGCACGGCTTCGACGTCCAGGCGTTCTCCCTGGCGCTGCCAGGCCCGATGCAGCGCCTCCTCCAGGTGCCGCGCGGCCTCATCGCCGCATCCGTTCTCCAAGGGGCGCAGCTCCAGGCCCGCCAGGGCGAGCAGCCAGCCGAGGAGCAGCCCCATGTCGTCCTGAAGTGCGTCCAGCGACTGGTAGCCTCCCAGCGGATTGAGCGAGAGCGGCGCGCCTTCGTCCAGCGGGTGCTCGAGCAGGCCGTGCAGCGCATCGAAGAGTGGCTCGCGGGCCCAGCGGACCGCCCATGCATGGCCGCCTGCTGCCAGATGCGAGGCCAGCATCGCATGCGCGAAGTAGGTGTTTCCCGCGCCTGCCGCACCCTGGATGAGCACGTGCGAGCTGCGACCCGGGCCTCGGGCGTCGAGCAGCACCGACTCGCCCCGCGCATTGCGGACCTGCAGCGCACCACGGGCGCTCGGGGCGTCTTCGCGCCGCTCGGGAAGGGACAGTCCTGCATCGAAGGGCATCAGTGCTGCGGCTCGGGCGAGCGACATCGGCACCGGGTGCCGCATCGCCGGCAGGCGCCAGAGGCGCTGCGACGGTGTCAGCCACGGCAGCGCGGCTGCGAGCCCCTCGTGAGGGCTCACCCCTTGTGCGGCGAGGCTCGACGCCCGAAGTGCCTGCTCTAGGGCCTCTGCTGCGACGTCCTGCTCCGCTCGAGGCGTCTCGAGGAGCTCGATGAGCGCTCCCTCGAAATGGGCCCGTCCCGTGCCCGGCTCGAGCCGCAGACGAAGCTGCAGGCAACTGAGGCGCGAGCTCGACTCGAGCGCCTCGGGCTGCGGGAATTGCCACTGGGCGGCGTGCCGGGCGCGGGCCACCGGACGGGCGACCCATGCGCGAACCGCCCGCCCGGGCGAGCGCTCCACGGCAGGCGCCCAGGCCTGCAGCAGCGCGCGCAGCCCAGCTTGCGGTGCCGTGCGGGCCCACCAGCCCAGGGCTCGAAAGACCTCGAGCGCTCGAGGTACGGCCGTTTCGGGCAAGGGTGCGTCGGTGCGCACGAAAAGATACGTGGCGTGGGCGCTCGCCCGCGAGTGGGCTGCTTCGAGCAATCGGGCGCAGCCGCTCGTGCCCCCTGCGTCGCACGCATCCTCCGTCCGTGCACAGGACGCAGCGCGGGCCTGCACGCCGGCGTCGACCGGGTGTACGTGCGCGGCGAACGCGAGCTCTGCACCGTCGGGAAGCTCGAGCGCCAGGCGTTCGAGCAGCTGTGGCAGGGCTTCGGAAGAGGGCGCCCGGCCGAGCTCCAGCGCCCAGCCCCCGGGGGACGCCGGGCTGCGGGCATCGGCGCCGGCCGACGGCGTGCGGCCCGGGGCTTCGCCCGAAGGGGTCCCGCGCGCGAGGAGCGTGGCGATGTCGTGTCGCAGCCGCGCGCCGGACGGCACGCCGGTGAGCCAGCCCGGGGTAAGGCGGTTCAGCAGGGGAAGGAGAGGGTGCAGAGGGGGACGCATCCCGAATCTAGCACCGCGACTTTAGGTTCGACGGCCGCAGCGCGGGCCGCTAAGCTCCCTGGCTATACGGCTCTTTAAGCGCTCGTCTCGCACCTGCGTTCCGTCGGTTGCGGAACGCAGCGCAGCGCTCTTCAAGCACCTCTTCACGGAACGCATCATGCTCACCTCGCTTCGTCTTGCCGGCCTGGCCGCGCTCTTTGCGCTGGCCGGCACCGCGGCGCATGCGCAAGTGGGCGAATACCGCATTCCGCTCTCCCAGCTCGCCGTGCCCGCCACGCTTGCGCCCAACACGACGGCGCTGGCCTTCGGCAACGTGCCGCGCACCTACAGCGCGGGCACGAAGTCGGTCACGCTCACGAACAACAGCCGCACGGCGCTGACACTGTCGGTGCAGCTGCAGGCGCCGTTCTCGGTGTCCGGCTCCAGCTGCTCCACGCTCGCGCCCGGGGCGTCCTGCACGATTTCGGCCACGCTCAGCACCTCGAGCTCGGGCACGTACGCGAGCTCGCTCACCGTGAGCACCGCGCTACCGGGTGGCCTGGACTACCAGGTGGTGCTGCCGTTGAGCGCCCGGGTGGACCTGCCCTCGGTGCTCTATGCCGGCTCCTACTGGATTGAGGGGACAACCTCGTCGTACCCGCGCGGTGTCGGAGCCGGGCTCTACTCGAGCGCTCACGACGCGGCGAGCGCCTACTACGGCCCGAGCTGTGCGTCAGGCAACTACCAGACGAGCTGGGACGGCGACTGGTACGCAGTGCGCTATCCGTTCAAGGCTGGGGGCGGCTGCGACTATACGAAGCCGGCCTACATCCACGTGCTGCGCTACTGAACCAGCGGGCTTCGGCCCTTCTGCGGGTCCGCGGGCGGGGGCGTGAAGCCTCCGCGCTCCTTTCTTGCCGAGCCCGATTGCGGAACGCTTCTTCTCGGCAAGGCTCTCAACGCGATGTCCGTGACAGGGCAGGCTCGTGGTCGTCAGGTTGGCGCACGCGGGCGTGTCCTTATGGGCTCGGCTCCCAGGCTTGCTGCAGCGATACCTCGATTCGATGGACGTGGCCCGCAAGCCGCCACGCCGGCCGCACAGCGGCCTGCCTGTCTCATCCCCTCTTTCGTCTGCATCCATGTCCCATCCCGACGTCTCTTCCCTGCGTGCCAGCGTGCATGCCTACCGCAGTGCTGTCATCTGCGGCCAGACCCTGGCGCGCCAGTGGCGCACCGAGCTCGCGCAGGTGAGCCTGCCCGGGCGCTTCCGCCCGGTGCTCGAACAGCTCCTCTCGAGCGCCGAGTCGGCCGCCTCCTTCACGATGGAAGCCTGCGGCTTCTCCCACACCGACGTGTGCGATAACCTGGCCTCCTGGCTGGACGCCTACGAGCGGCGCGTGCTGACGGCCGAGCTGGCCTGACAGCGCTTCGAGCAGGCCTGCGGTCTTCTACTGCGGCCAGGTCTTGGGGCGAGAGCTATACGGAAGAAGGTCAATATCTTCTCTCCGAAAGGTCTTCTTCATGGCTCTCGAACTGTGCTCGGGCTTCCAGGCTCGTCCTGGCTACGTCTACTTCGCGTGCAGTCCTGCTCACCCCGGTGAAGTGAAAATCGGCTACTCGGTTTCACCTGCTTCTCGAGTCGTAAACTTCAACACCACCAGCCCCACCAACCCCTGGGCGGTGATGGGCCAGGTTCCACTCGCCGATGCGGTTGCCGGCGAGCAACAGGTCAAGCAGTGGTTGCTGCCCTGCAGCGTTCCGCACCCCAGCGGTCGCCCGAGTGAAATCTTCACCGTCGGGCTCGATACGGTCATCTCGCTCACCCAGGCGTTGGCCAAAGAGCAAGCGAAAGCTCGCGAGCGGCTCTGCGAAGTCCAGCGGGCGGCCATCGGCTCGGGGCACCCTGACTACGACGCCATCGCGTGGGTCCGTTCGCGGCCCTACAGCACCGACCCCGATGACCTCATCGCGCATGCGGTGCGGCGGGCAAGCCAAGGTGCCAAGCGATGTGCCACCGCGCTTCGCAAGCGTGGCGTGCAGGTCGTCGGAAACATGGCCTTGCTCTCTCGTGGTGACAACGTGGCCATCTTCAAGGGCAGTCCGTTTTCCTTCACGTCACGCGAAGTGCTGCGGGATACCGCGGGCTTCACGCTTACCGGTGCGCCGGTTCGGTTCTCCGAACTGGTCGACCCTATGAAGGAAGTTCGCGAGCTCATCGCCGGGCTGAGCCTCGGAGATGCCGACGCGTTCGCGAACGTCTGAGGACCACCGTCAATCTCTTTCAGAAGCGCGCTCGATGGAGCGCGCTTTTCTTTCGTTTGTGCGGAGGCTCAGCGACGTGCCCAAAGGGTACCGGGTTCGGGTACGCCCTCGAACGTTTAGACCCTCCGAGGCTCCAACAGCCGATGAGCACGGTCGTTTCCCTTTCAGCTTTTCGTGGCGCCCGACAATCCGAGGCGCTGCGCGCGCTCTTGCGGGCGGCTCCGCCGAAGGACATCGTCGAGGACGAACAGGGCTTCCTTGACGCCAGGCTGGCTCAAGCCTGGCAGTCGTATTTTGATGCCTTGGGTCTTGCCGACGTACAGGCTCACAGGCTCACCGGTGACATGTTCCGGGACCTGTTGGCGCAGTGCCTGCCGCTTGCCTTGTGCGTCGTTCGCTGGATGGACCGCGCCCAGTCGCAGGAGCCCCTTCTGGACTACGAGCGGTACTACGACGCCGTGAGTCGGGGCTGTCCTACGCAGGCCCCTCTGCCGTCCCGGCTGGCCAAGCACGTTGCGGGCCTGTTCGGGAATACTTCGACGCTTTCTGCGGCGGCCGAGCAAGCAGGCCGTCCAGACACTGGCACGGTTCGACGGCTTCGCCTCGTTTCTGCCTGACCGGGGCCGCACCAAGAGAAAAGCCGCCTGAGGCAACCGTCGACCGGTAGGTCGGGGCTGCGCCAGGCGGCTCAATCACTTCAGAGGCCCTTTATGCCGCCTTGCGCTTTTGACGCCGGGTGGGTTGCATGGCCAGAGCGGCAGTCACGGCGAACGCCTCGTAGTGGGCGATGAGCTTTCGAGCATGCTCGACGTTTTCACCTGAGGAGTGCCCGTACAGACAGCCGGGGCCTTTGCTGAGGCCACGCTCTTGCGCGATGTCGTCCAGCACGGACTGGATGCCGTGGTCGACCACTTCGTCCTTCGAGCAGAAGGTCGCATGGACCGCGTGTGCGTAGGCCGTGGCGTACACGTTGCGGGGGTCGTTGAGCAGCATCACGTAGGCGCTCAGCAGGAACGAAGGACACTGCTTGGGCACGTTGATGAGCTCGGGCAGGCTGTCGACGGCCATCAGGCCGTACTTCAGCTCCTTCGCCTTGCTCGCCATGTCGTCCACCGTCAGCTTGCTTCCGCTCTTGCCGGTCGCGAGCTGGAACACGCTCTTGAACTTGCCGCCCAGCATCCGCGAGGACGTGAAGCAGCCAGCCAAGCCCGCCCGGCGCATGGCCGTCGCCAGTGCGTCGGTCGAGGTCTTCTTGGAGACCGGCGAATCGACGCAGTCGTAGACACCTCGGTAGTCGACTTCGTCTCGGCAGTGGTAGACCAGGAGCTGCACATGGGAGGGAAGTTCCATGCATTGCTCCAGGGTGCTCCACAGGTGCGACCTGCCGTTTCCGTCGGCGAGCTCGAAGCGGCCCTCGTGCTCGGTGAGGATGAGGGTGCCATGCGGCGGCAGGAACCGCTGGATGACGCGCTTGAGCTTGCCGCTCATCACGCGATGGACGTGGTCGCGCTGGTCACCGTGGGGGCGGTAATAGGCAGCGCGAAACGCCAGGTACTGCTCGATGGGCAACATGAACGTTTCGACCATGCCCTCCGTCTTGACCACGGTCTTGTGGGCATCGGGCTGGACGGGGTCGAGGCTCATGATGAATTCGCCGAGATTCTTGACGCCGGAGGGCAGCTTGAACGCGTCGTGGTTTGCGGAGGCAGTCATGGGGATGTCCTTTCGTGACAGAAAAATTGATTGACCTGTCGTGTTTAGGCACTCCCGCCGCATCCAATCTACCGTGCCGAGCCGTTTGGCGGGGCCGAGCGCTATAGGAGGCATGCCGCCTCGATGCCCGGTTTTCAGGGCCTCGGGCGCGTTGTCCGTACAGCGCCCTGTCATGCGCACGCGGTCTTGCGCGTTCGAGGTCAGCCGTCGACGGGGCCCGGTCCACCCTCGAGCTTGTCCCCATGAACAGCGTCAAAGCCTCCGCCTGCAGCGTGCACGGCGTCTTCTCCCAGTACGCGCTCTCGATTCCGCGCTATCAACGTCCCTACGTCTGGGGCGACTCGGCCACCGTCCTGCTGCGGGACGTTCGCGCTTCGGAGCTCGCCGCCCGTGAGGGGGAAGCCGACGAGTACTTCATCGGCAACGTGCTGCTGGTTCGCAACGAGGAGGGCACCCAGGTCGTCTTCGACGTTGTCGACGGCCAGCAGCGCCTCACGACCCTCCTCATCGCGCTTGCTCAGTTGCGACAGCGCTTGGCTCGCGTGACGTCTGCAGACAAGGCGCTCGCCTGGCTCGACACGGGTCTGGTCCGCCACCCCGACCTGGACGAGACGGTCTCGGTGCTGGGTTCTCCGCGCGTGGACGTCGCCGAAGCGCTTCTTTGCATCGCCCGAACCGGCTGCCCGCCCGAGCTCGCACAAGACCAGAAAGCACCTTCCCGGGTGCTGGCGGGGTACCACTTTGTCAGCACTGCGGTCGCCGAATGGCTCGCCGACGAGCTCGCGGACGACGCCGATGTGCTTGCCTTCACGCGCTACTTGCTGAAGAAGGTGAAGCTCGTCGTCATCGAGTATCCGGACGCAAGCACGGCGCTAGCCGTCTTCGAGTCGATGAACTCCAAGGCCAACCAGCTCATCCAGTCCGACCTCCTGAAGTCCGAGTTCATGAAGGCGGACCCGAGTGGCCGGGACTGGGCGCTCATCGACGACACCTGGTCGCAACTGCTGGAGGGCGCGACCTCGCGCAAGGGCGGCATCGACGGGTTCCTGCGAAAGTCCTCCATCGCGATGGTCTTCCCCGCGTTCGACAAACCCACCGACTTTCCTCGAGCAAGCGAGCTCCTGAAGCGGCTGCGTGAGCACTGGCAGGCCCATTCGCTCAGCACCGCCCAGGTGCTGTCGCACCTGAAGCGTTTCGCGGATGCTCAGACGCAGCTCGAGGCCGAGACCCCGTGCTACCCCGGCGGGGGCACCGATACGGTGCTGCAGCGCATCAAGCGCATGCCCTCCCGACCCGAGTTCGTCCACACGCTGCTTGCCTGCGTGCCGGCGGGCTTTCATCCGAGCTCCAAGGAGCTCATCGCGCGCGTGGTCGAGGCCGTTGCTGCGCATGTGGCGCTGTCTCGGCAGTCCAAGAACATCAACTACCGGCTGCAGCCTTTCTACGTGGCGCTGCGCGACCTGCCGGAGACTCAGCTTCCGGGCTACCTCACGAAGCTGCTGGACCAGGTCGCGGTGCCTCTCGAGCCCGCGTTCTGCGCGGCCCTGCGCACGCTTCGCATCGAGAATGGCTCGAGCACCCAGGGCAAGTGGGCGAAATACCTGCTCTGGGTGCTCGAATCCGAGCTGCGCCGAGGGCTTCAGGACAGCCCGCTCTCCTTTGAAGGCAAGAAGGGCGCGGCGCGCCTGGCCAACGTCGAGCACATCGTCTCCAAGGCTTCGCCTGGCGCCGCGAGCGAACGCGCGGTGCTGAGCCTGGGCAACTGCACGTTGCTCGAGGACGACAAGAACAAGTCCGTGCAGGACAAGTCTTTCGAAGACAAGCGCAGCGTCTATGCCAGCTCTGGCTTTCGGCTCACCAAGGAGCTGCTGCGCGGCGACCACGGTCGCAACACCCAGGCGCGGCTCTTTCTTGACCAGGACCACATCCGCGGTGTGTGGGACCACGCCACGCTTGCGAGCGACTCCGACATCGAGCGTCGGACCGAAGGGCTGCTTCGTGCGCTGCTTTCCTACTGGAGCGCGGAAGTTCGAAAGCTTGCCGGGTTGGCTTAGCCCCTGAGCCCGACAATCGCCCTCGGGCCCCTTTCGGCTCAGGGTGTTCCGCTCGTTCCGGTAATACCTCAGAATGCGCTCTCCGATGTCACCGGAGCCTCCGGTGGCCACACGAGGAGCCCCGCATGGCCAAGACCCGCATCGCCGAGTTGCCCCCGTTCACCGACAGCGGTGCGGCGCCCGAAGCCCGCATGCACTGGGTCCAGGTGCCGTTCTCGGTCGTCGAAGGCCTCTACGACGAGGGCACCCTGAAGGTGCAGCGCAACCATCTTCGGCGACTGGCGCATGCGAGCCACCTGCTGAAGACGAACCTGCCGGTGCACGCGAACTTCATGGCCACGCGTTCGCCGGATGGTGCGCTCTCTCTCATCGACGGCTACACCCGCATCGCTGCGGTCAAGGAAGAGCGTCGGCCCCGGCCCGGTGACGTCTGGCTGGGGGTCATCGATGCGGACGGCGCGCGCCAGGTCGAGCAGCTCTACCTCGCGGTCGACTCGCGCCAGGCCGTGAAGACCGGTCGGGACGCGTTCGAGGAGGGGCTGCGCAAGGCGGGGCTGCTCGGCAAGCTCGTCTCGCCCGTCTTCGTGAACGGTTACGCGGTGTCCGCGGTGGCCGCGGCCTCCAGCGAGCCTGACACGCTGCTGGCGGTCGTCGCGCTCAAGCGCGCCATCGAGCGCCTGGACCCGCTCAAGCTCGAGGTCGGTCGCTTCGCGCTCCCCGCGGGCGCCCTGGCTGCGAGCTTGCTGCTGGCGCAGCATGAGAAAGAGCTCACCCCAGTGCTGCAGTTCACCGCCGCGGTCTCCCGGCCGGAGAACCTGTCCGCGGCGGACCGCAAGCAGGTTCCCGGAGCGCTCAAGTTCGTTTCCTGGCTCGCCGAACGGCGAGAGCAGGGGGCCCTCTCAGGTCGCAACGTGCCGCTCATCATGGCGCAGGCGCTCGGCAGCTTCATCTGGCAGCAGGACGGGGCGCGCGGGCGTATCGCGGCGCTGTCGCGCGACGAGTACCTGGCTCGGGGCTGAGTGGGCGGCCAGCGCCCGCTGGCGACGTGCGACGTCGTCCGCCGGTCGGGCGCGTACGGCCAGGCAAGGCGATTCGAGGTATCGTCGCGGCATGCATGCGCCTGCGACGTCTCCGGCTCTTCCTGTTCTCGTCTACTCGAGCGGCCTTGGATGGCAGGTTCTGGGTCATGCCCGAACCGAGGCCGCCGCCCGGCGCATCGTGATGCGCGAGCTGCCCCAGTCCTCGAGAGTGCTCGTGGAGCGCTACGGATTCAAGGTGGGTGTCGCGCGGCGCACTGCGCTGCAACGCGAGCTGAACGGGGGCCCGGAGGGGTTCATCTGGGATGTCTTCCTGAACACGAGCCGCGGCGCTTGAGACCCCAGACGCGTCGGGCCGCACGCGCGACGCTGGCTTGCTATACCTGCGGATGTCCATTCGGGGACGGGCTCGTCCGCCGGGTGTCTTTCTTATTCCATCCGCACCCGAGTTTCCTGATGAAGTCCCGCCTCCGCTCCAGCCTGCTGATGATGCTTGCCATCGTCACCGCCGCTCATCCCGTGCTCGCGGCCGCCCAGAGCCCGGAGTTCCGAGTCTACCTGCGAACCTTGCAGGTGCAGGCTACGACGGCTGCCGAATTCAGCACCACAGCTGTTCAGTTCGATGCAACGCCGGTCGGTGCCACGTCCGCCTCCCAGACGGTGGTCCTCACCAATGTTGGCAGGGAGCCGCTGTCCTTTGTCTCCCCTGCAAGTGCGACCGGACCCTTCCTCGTGCAGTCCAACTGTGCGGGCGTGCTGGCATCGGGTGCTTCGTGCGTCTTCAACCTCTCGTTCGCTCCGACTTCCCGCGACGCGGCCCAGGGCACGCTGAGCGTGCCGACGTCAGCGGGCATCAAGCTCGTTGCGCTCGCCGGACAGGGCACGCAAGCGCACGCCTCGGGGCTGCCGGCCTCGGTCGATTTCGGCGCGTTGCCGGTGGGCGAGACTTCCGGCGTCTCGCCGCTCGTGCTGCGCAACACGGGTAACGCTGCCCTCGAGGTGCAGGTAGTCTCCGTCACCGGACCGTTCTCCCGCACCGAAGACTGCCCTGCGAGCCTTGCCCCGGGCGCCGAGTGCACGGTGTCGCTGCGCTTTGCGCCGCTCGCGCGCGGTGCGGCTTCAGGCACGCTTTCCGTCGCGACCTCCGCGGGAACGCTCTCGAGCACCCTGCAGGGAACAGGTCTGCTGGCGGGACTGGAGCTCTCGAGCACGACGCTGTCGTTCTCCTCGCTCGCGGTCGGTGCGACCTCGGCCGCCCAGTCGGTGCTGCTCTCCAATACCGGCAACACGACGCTCACGGTCTCACAGGTGCGCAGCTCGGGCGATTACCTTGCCTCCAGCGGCTGTCCGCAGTCGCTCGCCCCGGGAGGAAGCTGCGCAGCCGAGGTGCGCTTCACGCCCACGGGCTCTGGCAGCCGGCTGGGCTCGCTCGTCTTCGTCACCTCCGAGGGTGAGCTCGGCGTCTCGCTCTCGGGCGTGGGCCTGCTGCAGTCCGCAGCGCTGTCCTCGAGCAGCCTTGCCTTCGGCTCCGTGACGGTGGGCGCCTCCTCGAGCTCGCAGGCCGTGCTCCTCTTCAACAGCGGCAACATGCCCCTGAGCGTGGGAAGCATTACCGCCTCGGGGCCCTTCGTCGCAGCACACGGCTGCCCGGGAGTGCTCAATGAGGGCGCCTCGTGTTCGGTGAGCGTCTTCTTCCAGCCCTCGGTCGCGGGTGCGGCCAGCGGAACGCTGTCGGTCTCGACCGGTGCCGGCACCCAGAGCGTGACGCTTACCGGCACTGCAGCGCATCCGACGGCGGCACTTGCGGGATACGCTGCAGGCTCCGTGCAGGTGGGCAGCTCGGCCTCCGGCACCGCCACGCTCACCAACAACAGTCCGGTCTCGCTCCAGGTGAGCGTGCCCAGCTCGGCCTCGGTGACGGGCACCGGGTTCGCGTTCGTCTCGAGTACCTGCGGCGGTGCGCTTGGCCCCGGCGCCTCCTGCTCGGTGAGCCTCGCCTTCAGCCCGCTCGCCACGGGCGCCGTGTCCGGGGCCTTGAGCATCGATGCGGGCGCGGCGGGCACCGTCACCGCGGCGCTGTCCGGCACTGGCCTGGCAGCTTCCGTGAGCAAGGCCTCTGCCGACAACGCGAGTTTCGACGTGCCCCATGCGTCGGGAAGCGGCCAGAACGTCGCCATCACCAACACCGGGGTGGGCCCTGTGACCGTGACGGGGCTCACGTCTTCGACGCTCTCCGGCCAGTTCAGCGCGTGGATGGCGGCCTCAGGCAGCGGCAACCCGAACGGTGGATACTGCTGGCCGGGTGTGGTGCTGCAGCCGGGCTGGTCGTGCGGCGCCTGGATGCAGGACGTGGGGGCCCCGATTGGGTCGGTGAGCTCCGGCATCGCGACCTTCCAGACGACCGCAGGCAACGTGAGCTACACCGCAAGCTTCACGGTGAAGGGCCTAGCCTACAGCAGTGCATCCGGCGCTACTGCGGCGGTGACTTCGGGCCAGACGGGCACGCTCTACACGCTCGCGCTCACGAACAACGCACGCACCCCGTTCTACTTCCCGATGTTCGCCACCCAGGGCGGTGCCCAGCGCATCGGTCGATTCACGGGCACCGACGCCGCACGCTTCGTCATCACTGGCACCAGCTGCACCGGTGCGCTCGCCGCGGGCGCGAGCTGCACGGTCTCCGTAGCGGCCACGGGTGTCTCGACGCCAGGCGTCTACTCGGCGCAGTTCCAGCCTAACGGCACCTACCAGCAGGGCAACGCCACGTCCGACTGGGGCTGGACTCCGGGCACCTGGCTCGTGAACATGGGCCACGCCGTCACCGATGTCTGGGTGGCGCCCACCGCACCGGTGAGCATGACTGCCATCGGGGCAGTGAGCGGCAGCCCCATGCAGTACTCCGACGGCACCGTGGCGGCCTCCTGCCAGGCCTATCGCAACGGCAGCGCGCTCTACGCGCCGGCCACGACCAGCGGCCTCTATGTCGTCAACATGGGTGCCGGTAACGAGACCGTCTACTGTGACATGACCACATCGGGCGGAGGCTGGACGCTCGTTGCGCGCTCGGCCGGTACCGTGCCGGCCTACGGCGGCTGCTCGATTGCGAGCTCCAACACGCCCTTCGGCTGGACCACCTCCCGCGGCTCGGTCACCGACCTCGCCGCGCCCTACTCGATGAACGTGTTCTCGCGAACGCTCGCCTTCTCTCAAGTGCTGATGGCCGAGGGCTCCGGAAGCTCTAACGCCTACTCCGGAGCGGCCTGGACGCAGCCGGTGCTCGCGGACTTCCGCACCGCCTACTCGACGACCGACGCGCCCACGCCGGGCGCCGCGTTCGGGATGTCGAGCTACATGGGCCACACCTCTGACACGACGCAGTACTACTTCCGTGACGTGCCGGACGGCCCCCGTTCACCGGCGTCCGCCTATGGCCTGCACGCCGACGGCTGGTTCACCTGCTACGGTAACGGAAGCATCACTGATACGGCCCAAAGCGGTGTGCCCGCGGCCTACGGGGGCTATCTCAACTACCGCCACGGCCTGCTCTACGTCCGGTGAGCCTCGAGAACGCCCCGGTTCGTGCGGCATGCGAAGAATGCGTGCTGGGGGGCCTTGGGGCTAAGCGGCCTGCGCTATAGTCGGGAGGCTTTTCACCGCGCTTTCGATGACGCAACCCCTTCGCCTGGACTTACTCGCCCTTCGCGCCGCCATGCGGGCGCGCTCTCTCGATGAGGCTGCACTTGCCGCGGCCTGCAGGACCACCCCAGAAGAGCTCGAAGGCTGGCTCACAGGGGCCTTCGTGCCCCGGCCAGCAAGCCTGCTTCGCCTGGCGCGCTCGCTCGGGCTGGGCTACGCCGAGCTCACCGGGCAAGCGCCCGAGCCTGCGCCCCAGGTGGTGATGCTCGCCTCGCGCGCCCGGGTCTCCTCCGAGCTCGAGGAGAAGACCACCGAACGCATGCTCGAGTCGGCGCACTATGCGCGTCGACTGCGCGCGTTCCTGCCCGCCAACGGGTGGGCGCGTGCGCAGCTGTCGGCTCCTGTTCTCGACTCGTCCTACGTGCGCCAGGTCGCTCAGCGCACGCGAGAGCAGGTGCGGGGCGTGGCACCGGGCGTGTGCCCGAGCCGGGATGCGTCCTTCATCGCGACCGCGCCCGGCAACGTCTCGCCAGGACCGCTTTGGGCGCCCGAAGGCGCGCAGCTGCTGGCGGCGAGCCAGGTGCTCGTGGTGCCGCTGCTCGCCTCGCAACGCGCCTATCCTGCCGCGCTCGTGCGCGACCCGACAACGGATGTCTGCACGGCATTCGTCGACGTGACGATTGCGTACGCTGCGCTTTCGAGGACGCTTGCGGTGCTCTACGGCTGCGCTCTCGCGCTGCCTGCCTTGCCTCCGGCCGAGGCCCGCGAGTTCGGCGAGGCGCTCGCCGACGAGCTCGTGGGCTCTCGAGAGGTGATTCGCAGGGCTGTCGCACGGCACCCCGGCCACCGGCTGGCCGATGTGCTGGAGCTCGAGGGCGGTCCGCTTGCCTTTATCCGGGCCACACGGCGGGAGCTGCATTCTCCGGTGTTCGAGGCGTTCGACGCGATGCAGCGCGCAGACGGCGGGCGCGACCACGCGGCGATGCTGCGGCTCCTGCAGGCGGGCGCAGCCGACGGCTACGCGCTCACCGGCGCGCTCTGGTTCGGCGAGGGGTGGGAGGCACGGGCCCGGGAAGCGGGCCTGCTGCAGCAAAGTTGACCTGGCTCCCCCGAGACTGCCCGACGGTTTCGGGCGGAGTTTTCGGAGGCGTTCCGAACCTCGTTGGGCTTCGCGCCTCCAATCACGCATGAACTCACTTCCCCACTCCTATCGCGCGCTCGTGCTGGGCGCCTCCGGCACGCTCGGTAGCGGTTTTCTGGCAGCACTCGAGCAGGACCTGCGTTGTGGCGAGGTCGTGGCGATGTCTCGCTCGAGCGCGCCTGCTCTCGTGCTGGAAGACGAGCCGAGCATCGCGTCCTGCGCGATGGCGGCCTCCCACGCGGGACCGTTTCATCTCATCGTGGACGCCACGGGTGCGCTCAGCCTCGATGGTCAGGGGCCCGAGAAGCGCCTGGCGGAGCTGGACGCAACCCGCCTGGCGCGGGCCTTCCAGGTGAACGCCATCGGGCGTGCCCTGGTGCTCAAGCACTTCACGCCGCTGCTGGCGCGAGGCGAGCGCAGCGTCTTCGCGGTGTTGTCTGCGCGCGTGGGCTCGATTGCCGACAACGCGCTGGGTGGGTGGTACGGCTATCGTGCGGCCAAGGCCGCTGGCAACCAGCTGCTGCAGACCGCTGCCATCGAAGTCACCCGCACACGGCCTCTGGCGGTCTTCGCCGCCCTGCAGCCCGGAACGGTGGCCTCGCGCCTGTCGGCGCCCTTCAACGCGAGCCATCCGCTCACCCCCGTCGAAGACTCCGTCGCGGGGCTCCTCGCCGCACTCGATGTGCTGCCGCCCAGGCGCGGTGCGCACTTCGTGGACTTTCGAGGCGAGCCGATTCCCTGGTAAGCCGCGCGCCGCCAGGCGCGGCACCCCGGGCGAACCGCCCGCGCATGAGAAAGGGCCCGACTCCGTGAGGAATCGGGCCCTTGAAGCAGGCTTCAGGCGCGGGCTGCCGGGTCGGCGTAGAGTACCTTGCGGGTGCCGGTCTCGTCGAACTCGACGATGTGGTTGCCCAGGTTCAGGTCCCGGTGCTGGCACAGCTCGTCGAAGGCAGCCTCGGGCACGACGAGCTCGGCCGCGGCGAGCGCCGCACGGACGCTCTCGACGCACATGCCTTGCATGTGGGTGTTGAGCGCCACATCGACCAGCTTGCCGAAGGGGCCCTGGGCGATGGCGTCTTCGTCTTCTTCGGCCTCGAAGATGTCGTCGACGTCGATGTCGAGAAAGCAGTGCTGCAGCGGTCGGTCCCAGCCGAACACGACGGTGATGGGGTGCTGGCTGGCGTAGGTCGCCTTGATTTGGATGCGAGACATGTGGTAGGTGTCCTTGGCAGGTGAACGAAAGGGTCTGTTCTTTCGTGTAGCCAGCACGTGCCGGCTGTGTCCCTCCAAGGACAGTGGGGTCCCGCGCCCGAGCGATTTGCGGACGCGAACGTGTCGGGGCCTTCCGGCCTCAGGCTGCTATGGGGCTCGCAACGCCTACCGGCAGCGCGGCGTGCCGGAACGCCTTCAGGTAGCGCTGCTGCGCATCCGAGCGTGCGGCGTCATCGAGCACCAGCCAGTCCTTCACGCCTGCCCAGCCCGGGCGCGGGCCGTGGTCCCAGTAGGACGCGGGCAGCCGAACGTCCATGACGTTCATGTCCCGGGGTACGGGGGCTGCCGAGGGCAGGCCTCGCAGGTCCAGGCGAAACCGGGTTTCGCGGGCCTGCTCGACCACGCGGTCGGTCTCGGCGTTCTTGCGGCGGGCCCAGCCGCAGTGCAGGCTCGCGGCGGCGAGGAACCACATCGAGTCGTCCAGCGCCCGGCCCGAGTCCGTGGCCAGGGGCCGCACCATCTGCGCGAGCAACGCGTCCAACTCCTCGTCCGGAGCGAGGGGCATCGCGCCCAGCTCGGCCAGTGTGTTGCGGATGCGCCGCGTGTCATCGGTCTCGGTCGTGGTCGGCTGCTCCGACCAGAGCCGGGTCTCGGCAACCACGTCGGTCATCTCGCGCGCGTCCTTCACCGCGCGCAGCCCGATGCGGGACCGGATGAACCGCTCGATGTCCTCGTCGGTCCAGCTCCACACCAGTTCACGGGCGTCCTTGAGCAGCTCCGCGCCGTCGCACACGATGATGCCATCGACGTCGAAGCCCAGGCGGTCGTAGGCGCGAAGCCACACGTCGGTCGCCAGCCCCAGACCCGCTGCGCCGCCCGTGAAGTGGCGGCCGCTCTTGCCCCTCAGGTAGCCCGCGTTGAGCGTCAGGTACATCCGGCAGGGGTCGCTCGGCGTCTGCACGCTCTGCAGCAGCGAGGCTTCGGTGAGCACCACGCCGGTCTTCAGCCATGGCCTGCGCGGGGCCAGCATCAGCATGCCCGTGACCGTGCTCAGGTAGAGCATGAAGTCTGCGGTCGTGGTGTAGGCCCAGCTGCGGCGGTACGTGCCATGTCCCGGCTGCGACACCCAGAACTGGATGGGCTCCGGAAAAAGAGAGCCCGGGTAGGCCTCGGCCTTCAGCTCCACATAGACCCGCTCCTCGCCACGCGAGAGCTCGAGGTCGCCGCGCGACTGCTCGTCGGTGCCCTTGAGCACCTGAATCGACCACCCTTCGGGCAGCCGCGCCTTCAGGGCATCGAGGAGCGCATCCGTGATGAGCTGCTCGACGGTCAGCTGGACGGGGAAGGAGAAGGTCTTGGTCGGAGCATTACGCATGCTCCGTTGGAGTCAACGGACAGACTATCGTTCCTGCGTCTGGCAGGAACGGGTCGCGCCGTCTCAGAGGTCGCGGGCCCCGCTGTGCGCGCTCACTCGTCGTCGCCGCGCACGTAGTCGAAGGGGCAGTAGCCGGAGATGCGGATGCTCAGAACGTCGACGAGCTTGTCGATGAAGGGCTGGTCCTCGCTCAGCACCTCGATGTCTTTGGGCTCGAGCTTGCCGCTGACGTCGGAGTGCTTGCCCAGGATTTCCCCGAACTGCACGAACTTGCCCCAGTTCGCGTCGAGCTCGGCCTGGGTCGTCACGAAGAGGCCCTCCACGACGCCGTTTCGGCGGCAGTCCCAGCGGAAGCGCACGAGCAGGCGAGGGCCTCGTGCTTCGGGGGACACGGAAGGGGCCGCGCTGCCGGACGATTCGGGAGGGGTCATGGACGAGAAGCTCTGGTTCGGCGAACGGCGTTCGCCCTCTCAGATGAGAGCCTCGGCCAGGCGTGTCGTTCTCAGCGGTCTTCGCCCAGCAGGGCTGCGACCTTCCCCTGGAGCGCCTCGGGAGAGGCGTTTTCCGGTGCCACGAGCTCACCCACGCGTGCTTCGATGCGACTGCGAACGCCCCGGGCGAAGGGCTTGGTCATCGCCGCGCCGTAGCGGCGCGAGAAGAAGCTGCCCCACAGGCCGCACAGCGCCACCGGCACCACCGGCACGGGCCGGCGCGCCAGAATCTTGCTGATGCCGCCCTTGAAGGGCTGCAGCGTGCCGTCTCGGGTGATGCCGCCTTCGGGGAAGATGCACACCAGCTCGCCGTCGGCGAGTGCCGCGTCGACGGCATCGAACGCCGCCTCGTACGTCCCGGGCGCCTCGCTCTTGGGGGCAATCGGAATCGCGCGTGCCAGGCGGAAGAAGGTGCCCAGGAGCGGCGTGGCGAAGATGCGGTGGTCCATCACGAAGCGGATGGGCCGGGGCGAGAGCGCCTTCAGGATGACCGCGTCGGCGAACGACACGTGGTTGGCCACCATGACCGCGGCGCCTTCGGTCGGGATGCGCTCCCAGTTCACGACACGCAGCCGATAGACCAGGCGCGTGGCGATGAAGGCCACGAAGCGCAGCACGTAGTCCGGCACGAGCGTGAAGATGTAGGCCGCCACCAGCAGGTTGAGCAGCGCCACGCCCAGGAAGAGCTGCGGGACCGTGGCGCCCATCGAGAGCGCCACGCCGGCCAGCACCGCGCCCGTCACCATGAAGAGCGCATTCAGGATGTTGTTGGCCGCGATGATTCGTGAGCGGTGCGTGGCCGGAGAACGCATCTGCACGAGCGCGTACATCGGCACCGAGAAGAGCCCGGCCGAGAAGGCGAGCGCGAAGAGGTCGAAGAGCACCCGCAGGCTGCCGGGTTGCTCGAAGAACGCCGCCATCGACAGCGCCGCGCCGGTGTGCGTTGCCTGGTAGGCGACGGTGGCGAGATACAGGTCGACGGCGAAGACCGTCATGCCGAGCGCACCGAACGGCACGAGGCCGATTTCGACGAGCTTGCGCGACAGCGACTCGCAGGCGAGCGACCCTGCGGCGACCCCCACCGAGAAGACCACCAGCAGCACCGAGGCGACTGCGGGCGAGCCGCCCAGCACGTCGCGGGAGAACACCGGCAGCTGCGCGAGGAACACCGAGCCGAAGAGCCACATCCAGGAGATGCCCAGCAGCGAGCGGAACACCGCCGTGTGCGGATAGGCGAGCTTGAGGTTGCGCCAGGTCTCGGAGAACGGGTTCCAGTTGATGGCAAGCGTGGGCTCCGATGCCGGTGAGACCGGAATGCGGTGGGCCGCGAGGCGCCCCGCCACCGCGAGGCCCAGGCAGGCGACGAAGACGGCGTGCGCGCCGGTCAGGGCCGCCTCGGCGGGCAGCGTCATCAGCGCGCCGCCCGCGAGGTTGCCGAGCAGGATGGCCACGAACGTGCCCATCTCGACCAGGCCGTTGCCACCGGTGAGCTCGCGCATCTGCAGGTGCTGGGGCAGGTAGCTGTATTTGACCGGCCCGAAGAGCGTGCTGTGCAGCCCGAAGAGGAACACGCAGGCGAGCAGCACCGGCGCGTTGGCGGTGATGAGCCCGTAGCCTGCAATCAGCGCGATGCCGACTTCCAGGTCCTTTACCAGCACGATGAGCCCGCGCTTCTCGAGCTTGTCGGCCAGCTGCCCGGCGGTGGCCGAGAAGAGCAGGTACGGCGCGATGAAGCACGCACCGATGACCAGGCCGGCGATGGATGCTGGAAGCCACGCGAGCTGCAGCTGGTAGGTCACCAGCAGCGTCACCGCGAACTTGAGCAGGTTGTCGTTGGCCGCACCGAACGCCTGGGTCCAGAAGAACGGGGCGAATCGGCGTTCGCCGAGGAGTTGGAACTGGCTGGACGTGCTCATGGAGGAGGTCGAAAGGAGGCGGTCTAGGGGGCGGGCGTTCGAGGTCAGAGCCTTCTCGGGCGAGGGTGTTCTGGGACCCTTTTCTCGAACTTTTCGCCTGTCGGGCTCTCCGAGTACAGCGAGCGCCCGCCCCTCCGGGGCTGCGGCCCCGCACAGGTCGGGAGCTACACCTGTGCAGAACACAGCTTTTCGGAAGGACATCCATGACCGCAACCCTGGACGCACCGCGCGTCGTCTCGTCGTTCGCCGAGTTCGAGGCCCTCGTGGGCGCGGACGTCGCCGAGGACGTGCTGCAGCGCCTGTGCGAGGAGTGCTGGGGCCCCGACAGCCAGTACGGCGTTCGCGTGAGCGACGTGACCTCGCTCGACACGCTGGGCGACAACCACGAAGCCACCGGCTCGGTCGAGCACGACCACGTCTGGTACGGCTTCGGCATCAAGTACGGCACCGCCTACGGCACCCACATCGACTACTTCGAGCTCGAGGAAGAGGCTCCCCCCGAGCTCCTCGATGCGCGCCATCCGGCGCTCGTGCTGCAGGCCTGCCTCAATGCTCACATTGCCACGAGCGAGCACCTGAAGCTTGCGCGCGGCCGCAGCCTCGCGAGGCTCCACGCGCTCAACCCCCGTGGCGGCTTCTCGCGCCAGCCCCGGCTCACGCACGACCTGCTGGGCGGCGTGCTGGGCGACATCGCCGTGCAGCACCAGGACTTCGTGGACGACGCCCTGCCCGTGGTGCGCTTCGCGTTCACGAGCCAGCAGAATCTGCGCGACCTCTTCTCGGCGCTCTCCGAGCCGCTGCGCGAAGCGCTTGCGCACCAGGCTCGCGCACTGCACGCCGACTGCTCTGCCCAGACGCTTCTTGCCACCGGGCTGGGCTACCTGCCCAGCACGATGCTCGAGCCCATCAGGACCTGAGCGGCACCTCACCTGCAGCTTTCTTCTGCGCCCCGACTCTTCTCGAGCGGGGCGCTTTTCTGTGCGCTTCCATCATCCAGTCGCCTGTGCGACCCAAGCGAGGGACGGGGCAAAGCGCAGGCCAAGGCGGAATTGCGCGCCGTAGCAGCCACAGTCTGGAGGGAGTTGGGAGCCCAGCCGTTCTCCCCTCACTGCTTCTGTGCGCAGTGCTGTCCGGGGCTCACCTGCTTCGGCGCGCGGGGCTGTCGGTCGTCCGGTCGCCGACAGACCCCAATGCGAAGACGGGAGTCTCAGGCGGCGACGGCCTTCCTCCAGCCCCGCGCGCCCCGAAATGCCCGAATATCCGCCGGACAATGCGCACTGCGCTACCCGTGCCACGCCACTCGATGCCGCCGGCCGGCGCTCGGAACGGAGGGGCTGGGCGCTGCTCTCAGGGACATGCCTCAACCCTCGACGCCCGACACGGTGCGAACCGCCTTCGAGCGGCTCGTGCAGGACATCTTCTCGAACGCACGAGGCCAGTTCGAGGCGCAGGGCTTCTTCGTTGCGGCCGCGCCCACGGGCTTTCGGGTGGAGCACCTCGGCACCGACACGATGGACACGGCCAACTCTCTCCTGGTGCGCGACCCCACGACCGACCTGTGGCTGGAGTTCACCTTGCGCCTGCGAACGCTGCACCCGGACGGCGTGGCAACCCACGAAGTGCTGGCCTGGGTCCAGGGGATGGGCGAGGACGAGGCGCTCACGAAGGCCTGGGGTCCGTGTGGTCCGGACGACTCCATGACGACAGCTCAGCTCTTGTCCTCTGCGGCATCGCTGCGAGAGGGGTTCGTCGCGGCGCTGCCCGACGTGCTCGAGCACTGCAATCAGCGTTGTGCGCTCTGAGCGCCGGCCCGCGGCAAGCACGCCGTCGGGCTTGAGCCGCCGTGTGCGCTATACGGTGGAGAACCTGTTTTCAGACCCCCACCCGAGGACATCATGCAAGTCATCGCACACAAGGACCCCGCCACGGGGCAGCTCTTCGAGCACAAGAAGGACCTGAGCGCCCACCAGGCGACCCAGCGTCGCCGCTCCGCCGCCGAGGCCGAACACGCCGAAGCCCGCGCCCGCGCCGCGGCGCTTCGCCTGACGCTGGTCGAGGAGCTCGAACGGCTCACGCAGCTGCCGGAGCTCGCCCGCCGGATGTACGAAGGCAAGCTCGCCTCGCTGCGGCTGCGCCGCGGCAAGACGCCGCTCAAGGTCGTCGAGGTGCGCGTGAAGGGCGAGAGCCTCAGCATGTCCGAGCAGCTGCGCCTGGACATCGCTGTCGTGCTCGACGGCGTGCCCGAGCAGACCTACCTGGACGGCTACATCGCGCTCTACCCGCACGACGTGCTGCACCCCTTTGCCCTCTGGGGCACGGGCGGCGTGAGCACCGAACCGGGGCGCTGCACCTACCAGTCGTCGGTGACGGCCACGCTGCGCTCGCTGCCGAAGCTGCGTGCGACGCTGCGACGCGCTGCCCAGGTGCTCGAAGCGCACGCCGACCACGCCGACGCGATGCGCCAGGCGGCCGAAGTGATGACGCAGTCGGATGTCGAGCACCGCCAGCTCGAGCAGTCGGTGCAGCAGGCCCGCGAAGCTCTCCAGCAGGCACAGGCTGCCTTCCAGGCCGCTTTGCAGGCCCGGGCCCGGCGTTTCGATGTGCTCCTCGAGCACGCGTCGACCACGATGCCGTTCGCGCAAGCCCTCGAGGTGCCGGCGGCCCGGCTCTATGAGTCCTTCATCGGCAACGCGGGCTACTCGTTGCGTCGCAACGCCGAGTAATCCGAAGAAAACGCCTTCTTCCGGCCCCTGACGATGATTCGTCGGGGGCTTTTTCTTGAGCGGTTCGTTCAGAGCGCGATGCCCGTGTCCCAGCTGTAGGTGTTGGGGCCGTCGGCCCCGGCGCAGGCGGAGGCGACCAGCGAGCGGTACTCTTCGGATTCGCCTTGCGACAGGTAGGCGTAGGGCCGTCCGTTGCAGTCCGGGGCCTGTTGCGCCTCCACCGGGCAGCCGGTGAGCGCACGGACCGTCTGGTCGATGACCCAGTCCTTGTGGTGCGCGCCGTCGATGCCGCCGTAGGCCACGGCAAGCGCCAGGGCCTTGGCGATGCGTTCGTCGGATGTGCCGGCGGGCAGGGCGACACTGTCTTCCAGGTTCACGGGAGTCATGGTCGTTCTTTCGTTCAGTGGGCCAGCACGGCGTCGAGCTCGTTCTCGAGTGCCACGAACCGGTTGCTGAAAGCATCCAGGTCCTGCTCGATGATGGCGCAGGCCGCCAGCACGTCGCGCGCGTCGCGCGCCGAGGTCGACAGCGGCACGCTCACCACCGCGGTCAGCAGCGACGCGCTGCCCTCGTTTCCAGACTCGGTCTTGACCGACAGGTCCACGCTCAGGCGCACCCGCCGCTCGGCGTCGAGCTGGGTGAGCAGGCGGGCCACCACGCGAAGCGGTGCGCGCCGTTCTTCACGCAGCTCCAGCGTCCAGGCCGCGCCCTGGCGGCCGCCGTCGGGGGCCGTCAGGCGCTCGTGCGTCGGGTGCAGGCTCGCCGAGCCGTGCCCCGCGCTTTGCAGGCGCTTGGCGAACTGCGCCAGGCAGCGCTGCACGCGCTCGCCCAGCACGATGCCCGCCAGCGTGTCAACAGCAAGCAGCAGGCTCTCCTCGGCGCGCCCGGCCAGCAGCTTTCGCACCGGCACCGAGAATCGAGTGCAGTGTTCCAGCGATGCGATGAAGTCGCGGGCCTGCTCGGGCTTGAGCGGCTCGGGGAGTTTCCAGGTCAGGGGCATGATGGATATAGGAGCCCGCGCAGACCCCGCCGTTCCTCGGGAGCGCCGGCTTTTGTTGCGGTGCACCATCGTTGGGCGGCCGCGTGACCCTGGTCGTACCGACCTCAGGGAATCGAGCTCTGGTGGACTGCGGCGACCATCCGTTCACCGCTCTCGGCGCTCTCCAGCCCCTTGCCCAGCGACAGCAACGCCTCATCTTCACGGTCGTCGCAGTGCTCGGCCTTCGTGTAGGTGCGGTGCACCTCCAGGTGCGCCATGGCGCGCCCGAGCCCTCTCGTGTAGGTTTGCAGCCGGTGCTCGACGCCGCCCGGGAACGGGCGCGAGGTGAGTATTCCGCCCAGCTCGTAGAGCGCGCCGTTGCCGCTGTCGCGGACCTGCGCAGTCTGGGTGGTTTCGCTGAACGCTCCCCCGGGCTCGTGGGTGCAGGAGGGGCCGCTCTGGCTGCGCAGCTCGAAGCCCAACGGCATCAGCGCCCAGGTGCAGCGGGCGAGCAGCGAGCTGAGCGCGCCGTCCACGTGCCAGCGCGCCGAGTCGTGGGCGCGGCGAAGCACCACGACATCGTCGAGGAGCGGGGCGGAGGGCGTTGCGTACGTCACGACTGTTCGAGTATTCGCCCCGGGGTGGGTTCCTGGTACGCGGCGCACTCCCGGGCGCAACCTTTGACGGCCTGCAGGCTCCTACGCCGCAGCACCACTGCATTCAACACCATGTCCGGCTTCATCACCATCGCGACCCACAACGGCGCCTTTCATGCCGACGACGTCTTCGGCGTCGCCGTGCTTCTCGTGCGCTATCCCGACGCCACGGTCATCCGCACGCGCGACGCCGAGCGCATCGCGCAGGCCGACTTCGCGGTCGACGTGGGCGGCGTGTGGGACGCGGCCGCCGGCCGCTTCGACCATCACCAGAAGGGCTTCTGCGGCGCCCGCGACAACGGCACGGTCTACGCAAGCGCGGGCCTGGTCTGGGCCGAGCACGGCCGCGCCTGTATCCGCATCGTGGACCCGCACCTGCCGCAGGACATCATCGAGAAGGCCTGGGCCAGCATCGACCGCGAGCTCGTCGAGCACCTGGACCGCGCCGACACGGGCGCTGCCCAGGGCGCGCCCGACTACTTCGGGCTGTCGGCGCTCGTCTCGGCCTTCAACGTGACGCGTCGCGAAGACGATGATGCGCGCGCGGTCTACGGCGGCACCGCCGAGCAGAACGCCCGGATGGCGGCCAGCATGCGCGAGGCCCGCTTCCTCGAGGCGGTGCGCGTCGTCCAGGCACTGCTGCGCCGGCTCGTCGCCCAGTTCGGCTCGCAGTACCGCGACGAGCGCCTGGTGCGCGAGTCCCGTCGCGAGGAGGGTGGCGCCGTGCTGGTGCTCGCCCACTCCGGCATGCACTGGGAGCAGGTGGTGGTCACCGAGATGCCCGAGGTGCGCTTCGTCGTCTATCCGGACTCGAGCGATGCACAGCACCAGGTGCGCACCGTGCCGGTGGCGGTCGGCTCCTTCACCGCGCGCCTGGACCTGCCCGCGGCCTGGGCGGGGCTGCGCGATGGGCAGCTGGCCGAGGTGAGCGGCGTGCCTGATGCGGTTTTCTGCCACAACGGCCGGTTCATCGGCGGGGCGGTGTCGCTCGAGGGCGTGCTCTCGATGGCTCGGCTTGCACTGTCCCGCTGAACCGCGACGAGCCCGCTCCCGGGCCATGAAAAAGCGCCGGCTGTAGGCCGGCGCGAAAGGGTGGGCGCGTTGCGCCCTGTGACTGCGGGAGGCCTGGGAGTCCGAGGCGCCAGGCGCATCAGCCGCGGGTCAGCTCTACGCCGACCAGCTGGATGGCCAGGTACTCGCCGATGCTGCCGCAGAAGCCGCGCTGCACGCTTACTCGCACCGCGTGGATGCCGGCTGCGGCCAGCTCCAGGACGAACGCGTTTTCCAGGTGACCGAGCGTGCCCGGCTCGACATTGCCGCGAACGACGATGTCACGGTGATACGACAGGCTCACCGCACCGCGCATCTCGGCTTTGGCATGGGCCACCAGAGCGGTCACGAATGCCGCGCTGTCCGACATCGGCAGGTGCTCCCGCTCGAAGGCGCCGTGCGGTCCGTTGTTGGGGAGGAAGGTGAGGCCGTGGGCGTGTTGGGCACAGGCGTTGGCCAGGTGGCGCAGCTTGTTTGAGCTGAGGTCTCGAAGCATGGGTACGTCCTTTAGATGAGGTCCTTCCTCGTGTAGCGCGTCCGCCGGACCCTGGTCGATTCGCTACACCCGAGCACCCCGTACTCAAGGTCGCTCTCGTGCTCTACATCCTCGCCCTGGTCCTCGTTCTCGGCATCCTCGGTCTGCTCCTGCTGGTGCTGCTCAAGCCCTCCGAGAAGCCCTCTTCAGGCACCATCCGCTACGTCCGTCGAGAATTGCTGACTCCTACCGAGTTGCAGTTCCATGCCCGTCTTCGGGAGGCGCTGCCCGCCCACCTGGTTGCACCCCAGGTCGCGATGTCGGCGCTCGTGGACGCGGTTCAACCGGTGGATGGCTCGCGCTCTCCCCATCAGTTGCGCGCGAAGGTGTCGCAAAAGCGCCTGGATTTCGTCGTTGTCGAGCCTGCCAGCGGCAAGGTGGTCTGCGTGGTCGAGCTCGATGACCATACCCACGACCGCGCCGCCCGGGCAAAGAGCGACCGCGCGCGCGACGCCATCCTGTCCTCCGTGGGGCTGCGCGTGTTGCGCTTCGATGCCCGGACGATGCCTTCGGTCGAGGCTCTGCGGGATGCAGTCGTGACGGCGAGCTGAAGCGTGCTTGCTCATGAAAAAGCCCGCCACCGATTGCTCGGGGCGGGCTTGAATGCGTCTTGTGGCGGGGTCTGTGCTCAGCTGAGCTTCAGGCTCAGGCGCGGTGCGGCGAGCTTGATGGCATCGCCCGGGTGGGTGAATCCGCGGGCTTGCAGGCCCTCGACCATCTTCTCGATGACCGAGTAGAAGGACTCGGCCATCTCGTCGAGGTCGGCGTCGCTGAACTCGACCATGTTCAGGCTGATGTCCATCTTCAGCACGAACTCCTCGACCTCGGCGGTGCTCCAGCCGAAGCGAGGAGCCAGGCGCGCGGCCACCTTGTCGCGCAGCACTGCGGCAAAGCGCAGGCTCGGGGCTGTGCCGAAGTCCATCTGGGCCATCTGAGCCAGCAGCTCCTTGATGTCGTTCACGTTCATGAGAGGGGTCTCGGGTTGGGTGTCGGTGCCGATTCGAGCCGCTCAGGCGCGGCCTGTTCCGGCTCAGGCCAGGCGCCGCGCGACGAACGTGTACCAGTTCTGCGCGCGGCCCTGGGAGTCGGCATCGACGTAGTCGTGCTCCAGGCGTGCTCCTGCGAGCTCCAGGTACGGCAGCAGTCGCGCTCGGTTCATGTCGTGAAAGAGGCGGCCCGTCGAGGCTTCCTTTCTCACGCAGTCACCGTGCTTGAAGAGCGCCACGAGCACGCCGCCCGGTTTCAGGCTCGTCACCAGACGCGCGAGCGCGTCGGCGAGCTCCGGCTCGTCCAGGTGCAGCAGGCTGCCGCTTGCGTACACGCCGTCGAAGCAGCGTTCGAACTCGATGTCCGCGAAGCGCAGCACCTTCACCGGCTCGCCGAGCGTGCGGCTTGCGATGATGGCGAGTTCGGCGCAGGCGTCGAAGGCGGTGACCGCGTAGCCCGCGTCCTTGAAGGCCCGGGCATCGCGCCCGGCACCGCAGCCGGCGTCCAGGACGTGGCCACCTGCGGGGAGCAGCGCCGTCAGGCGCTGGCGCGACTCGGACATGTCCAGCGCCAGGGTCTGGCAGGCGTAGGTCTCGGCGTTGTTCGCGTAGAACGCGAACGTATCCGCGTATTTGTCGGTTGGGGTCATCACAGGGTTCCTGTTGGGGGCGCAGTGCGCCTGAAGAAAAGAGGTTCTGTGATGTCTAGCGAGCGCGGTCCGGGGACGCGCAGGCGAAGGGCGGTCCGGGGCAGTCCGCTGTGGTCCGCCGCAGGGCGTCAGGGTGTCAGGGTGTCAGGGCGCCTGCGAGGGCGTCGAGCAGTTCCCGCGCGCGGCACTCTTCCTTCAGCCAGTTCGCCAGGAACTGCGTGCGCTCGTGCAGGATGTCCTCCGGGGCGTCGAGCGGCACATGCGTCGAGGCGCTGCGCTGGAAGAGCTCACCGTGCGGGGCCCTCGTCGAGAGCACTGTCCAGTGCAGCAGGTTGTCCTGCTCCGAGCGCACCCAGAGCATCACCGTGACCTGAACGGCAAGGCCGCTTGCACCGTCCCGGGCCTTGAAGTGGTGTCGGGTGCGGGCCCAGTATCCCATCGCGTCGAACTCGGACTCGACGCGCAGGTCCTCGAGGAGCTCGAAGCCGAGCTCATCGAGCTGGCGCCGGCAGCTGAACGCGAGCGCTGCCAGGTGCGGCTCCAGGCGAGTGTTCGCGGCGTCGCGTTGGCGCACGACTTCAGCCAGGCGCTCGCCGAGCGTGAGGCTCGAGCCTCGGCGGGCCATGGCGAGCTCAGGCTGGCTGGGCCGCTTGGTTGAAGAAGCGGTCGAGCTCGTGGGCGTTCAGGTGCGAGGAGCTCTCGTAGCTCGCCTGCAGCTCCATGTCGCAGGCAGCATCCCACAGCGCTGCGGCCATGCAGTCCGAGCCACCGCCGTCCAGCGCCAGCACCAGCGCGGTCTCGCCCAGCTCCCACAGGCCGATGGCCATCTCGTTCTCGTTGTCCTTGGCCTCGCGCACGCCCTTCTTGCGAAGCCACGTGTCGAGCTTCGCAAAGAGGGCCTGGGCCTGCGCGGCGGGCACTTCGACCCAGGCGCCGTCGACCATGCCGTCCTTCAGGGCGTGGCTGGCGCGCACCTGGCCTCGCGAAAGGCTGAAGTCCTCGAGCAGGCAGCAGGTGAGCCGCGAGGGTTGCGGGGCACTGGCGCTCAGCAGCGCGGGCAGGTCACAGACGATGTTCTTCGGAGTACGGGTGGCAGTTGCAGTCATGAGTTCAGTCGGGTCAGAACCAGGAGTCCGGACGCCGGCCCGGGTCGTGCAGGAAGAAGTCCCCTGCGGCGGGCCGGGCTGGCCTTGCACGGGGTGGCACGACGTCCAGCCGGCGAGCCCCGTGTGCCCCTTCAGGAGCTTTTGTCCGGCGAACGTTCCCGGCGCGGTGCGCGGACCTGGAGTGCCTGGTCCGGAACGAGGCCACGGCTTGGCGCTCCAACACGCATGCCCGAAGCTTCCGTCACTCCGCTCCCCTTTGCCCGTCGAACCCATCTGGATGGCACGCCCTGCCTGGAGGGCACGCGGCGCGTGCCGGCCGGCTTCACCCCGTGTTGCGAGACGTTCGCGGCCCACACGGCCACCTGCGAACACGACCTGCGCTACGAGTGGTGGGCGAACGCGTCCGAATGGGTCATCCGGCTGCCCACGCCAGGCGGCGGGGGCGGTGTTTCCATCTCCCACTGCCCGCACTGCGGCGCGGCCTTGTCGTCCGCTCACCCGTGACGTCTGCGGAGCACCACGCGCAGCTGCTGGGGTCGGTGCGTCCGTTGATGACGGCATGGCTCGATGCGCTGTCCGACCGCCTGACGCAACACGGCCTCGGCGTGCCGCTGCCGCCCCGCTTCGATTCCCCGCATTCGGTCACCACTGCATGGGGTGAGCCCGTGCTGTCCCTGACCGCGCCGGGCGCCAGCTGGCTCGAGACCTGCGCGGAGGTGGCGGCCGTCGACGGCTCTACGGGCGGGGTGGTGCTCTTCACGCTGGTGCTGCGCTCGGCGCTGCTGGCTTCGTCGCAGCCTGGTTACCGGGCAGGGCTGGAGCTGCTGCTCGTCCTGAGCGCGGGCCGGCAGGACGACGACCCACGGGTGTGCCAGGTCTTCGAGGTCGCCCCGGACGAGTCGATGCATTGTGCGCTGATGCTCGAGCTCCGGTCGCGCGGGCTGCAGTGGGCCGCCGGCAAGCTTGCCGACAACGATTGCCGCGAGGCGCTCTTCGAAGAGGTCCTTGATGTTCTTCAACCCTGACCGCCGAGAATCCCCGTTTCGATGGCCGAGCGCGCTGCAGCCGTCCGCTGCGGACCTCCTGTGCGACATCGAGTCCCTGGAGCGCAGGCTCCACGAGCCCTCCGTCCGCCAAGACCGGGCCCAGCTCCAGGCGCTGCTGCACCCCGAGTTCGAGGAGTTCGGCCGCTCGGGGCAGCGATGGACCCTGGAAGACGTGCTGAGGCGGCTGCCTGTCGAGTCCGACCCGGGTTCGGCGCCTGCCATCGAGGCTCGAGAATTCCTGCTTCGGGTGCTCGGGCCGGACTGTGTGCAGCTTACCTACCGCACGTTCGAGGAAGGCCGGGGGTTCACGCGTCGCTGCTCGCTCTGGGAGCGCCGTCAGGGGCGCTGGCAGCTGAGGTTTCACCAGGGAACGCCGTGCTCGCACGTCCCGTCCGAGCCGCCGCCGAGCCCAGCGGGCCTGCCCGAGCAGCTGACTCCTTAGAACCGGGGCTGTCTGCCGCGGCTTTCGCAGCGCAAGGTCGCCAGGGCCGTGGAGGCTTTCTTCAGCGCCGCGGGGGGTCCGGCACGAACTGCTGTGCCGGGAACGGGTCACGCAAGTTCGGTGCAGCCGGACGCACGACGCGCATCGGCACGGCAACGCCGCGCTGCACCAGCACGTCCAGGCGCTCGTAGTCGAGCCGAATCACTTCATCGGGTTGCGCGCTCGCGCGCTCGAACCGACCGCGGCGGGCCTGGGAGGCTTCGCGCTCCCCATGCGCCGTGCCGAGCGAGGGAGCCGGGGCGGACTGGGCTCGCATGCTCTTCTCGAGCTCTGCCGAGCCCGCGCCGGCGCGGTCTGCGCGAGCACCGGGCGCCGGAAGCGACGCGATGGGCGGTGCGGGCATCGGCACGACGGGGCGCGCCTCCTCGAACACCGCGATGCCGATGACGCCCACGTTCTCGGGCCGGTCGGTGCGTCCGGCGTAGGACTGCGATGGCGAGGAGAAGACGAACCGTGCCACCTCGTTGAGCGACTTGCGCCAACCGTCGATGTGCACCACGCCGTAGGGCTCGAGGATGTAGCCGGACTGCGAGGGGCTGGCCGTCTGCCCGGTGATGACGTTGACCCCATCGACGCTGGGCACGACCAGGAGCCTGCGGTCGGTCTCGTTTCGCAAAGCCAGCACGTAGGGCGTGCCGCTCTCTCCCGCCAGGTGCCAGCCTCCGCCCAGGTGGCCCGGCGCCTTGAAGAGCAGCAGCATCGAGCGGTCCCGCGCATCCAGGGCGCTGACCGTCACGCGAGAGGTCCCGAGCTGTGTCACGGCATTGGAGAACCGCGCGGACACGGGCACGGGAAGTCCCGAGACGCATTTCTCGTGCGGACCGCACTTGGACTCGTGCAGGGGCTGCGCCGCGAGCGGCAGGCTGCCCGAGGCGAGCAGGGCGAGAAGGAAGGTGCGCTTGAGCATTGGGGCTCCAGATGAAGTCGGACTGTCGGCGGGCGAGTCGCCTGTCTGGTGTAGGCAGGCCTCTATAGAAGACGCACGCAGTTGCGAAACGTCAGAGGGGGACTCACCGCGTTCGTGCTTCGCGTCCTGGCCTGAGCGCGCTTCGGGGGGCTCTGTCGAAGCCCTGCTTCGAGAACCTCGCGAGGTCTACAGCCTCTCACGAGCAGCTATTTCTCAAGCGCTCCTTTCATGAACACCCTCGGTATCGTTGCCGGCTCCTTCGACCCCATCACCCGCGGCCACGAGTGGCTCGTGAGCGAGGCGGCGCGTCTGGTCGATGCGCTTCACGTCGTCATTGGTGCCAATCCCGCCAAGAAGTACGTGTTCTCCGACGCAGAGCGCGAATCGATGGTTCGTGCAGCCCTCGCCGACCTGGACCTCGCGGGCACGCCGGTCACCGTGCACTTCCTGCACGAGGGCCTGCTCGTGCACTATGCCGCCAAGGTGGGCGCGACCCACCTCATTCGGGGCATTCGCAACCTGCACGATTTCGCCTACGAGACCGACATGGCGCTCGTGAACCGAAAGCTCGAGCCCTCGGTGCGCACCGTCTATCTCCACACGCCCCCCGAGCTGCTGCAGGTGAGCTCCTCCACGGTGCGCACGCTGGTGGGCCACCCCGGCTGGCAGTCGCACTTGCGCGACTACGCGCACCCGGCCGTCATCGCGTCGTTCGAAGCCAAGCGCGCCGCTTAGCTCGACCTTGTGGTGCCGGGCGCAGGGTCTCTCGAGGCTTTGCCCGAACGGCACGGCCTCGACGCGAAGCGCCTGCAACGCCCAGTTCATTGAGCTGGAGCAAGTCGTTCGGGCGCGTTTATCGGGCCCGTCTCCCTATACAGCTTGTCGCGCTCAATCCTGTCGCGACGACCCATCGACTCCTCTTCCTGAAACGGGGACACAACCATGAAAAAACCCCTTCTGTCGGCGCTCGCCGGCCTGGCGCTGCTTGCAGCCGGCGCTGCACACGCCAACCCCTACGGTGCCTACGGGCACGGCCAGCATCTCGTGGGCTGGTACGCTCAGGTGCACGGCACCGCCTCCGAGGCCCGCCTGAACGACACCCTGTCGGGCTCGGTCGACAAGCGCGCCGACGGCTACGGCTTCGCGCTCGGCCTGCAGGTGAGCCCCACCGTGGCGCTCGAGCTGCAGTACGAAGACCTCGGCAACCGCACCGCGCTCGTGCCCTCCCTCGGTGGCGCGACTCGCGGCACCTTCGGCTCGAGCGCCTTCGGGGCCTCGGCGGTCTTCTCGCAGCACCTGGGCCAGGGACTGTCGCTGTTCGTGAAGCCGGGCGTCATGGAGACACGACTCAAGGTGCCCGGCAGCGCCTACACCGCCACCCGCCCCACGCTGGGTGCCGGGCTGGAGTTGCGCGTCTCGCCGTCGCTGTCGCTCAATGCCACGCACACGTTCGTGCGCGACTTCGCCGATACCGGCATCGATGCTCGCTATACGACGGTAGGCGCGAAGTTCCACTTCTGAGCGAACGCTCGGACCCTGGACCCGCCACCGGCCCAATCGGCCGACACAGCCGCCCTCCCGCAAGGAGGGCGGCCCTCTTCAGGCGTGGCTGCAATCGTTCCGGCAGGGCACACGGGCGTTCGCTAGAAGCTCAAGGCGCTGTTCGTCCACAGCGTTCCGTTCCCGCTAGCGTCCTCAACCGTTCACCCCTCAGCAAAATGAAGCAGCTTCCCCTGACCGTGCTGGCCTGCGCGCTTGCAGCGTGCACGCTGGCGGTGGCTCAATCCAACCCGCCAAGCTATCTCTACAAGGGCCCCGTGTTGGGCCTGCGGGTCACCCCCTCGCCCAACACGTCCGCACCGGGCACCTCGGGTGGCGTCACTGCGCCTGCTCCGACTCCTTCTGCTCAGCTGGAGCTCTCCAGCGCCAGCGTGTCCTTTGGCAACGTGCCAGTGGGGCAGAGCGCCAAGCGGGCCGTGGTGCTCAGCAATGTCGGCACTGCTGCTGCAACGTTGTCTGCTCCCAGTACTTCGGGAGAGGGCTTTGCTGCTACCACCAGCTGCGGGGCGACGCTTGCGGCGGGTGACACGTGCTCGACTGAAGTCACCTTCAGCCCGACCGTTAGGGGGGCGCAATCCGGCTCGCTTACGCTCGCGGGAAACACCGTGGTGCTCTCTGGCACCGGCACCGAGCTCTCGGGTGACCTGGTACCGAGCACCAGCGGGGCATTCGGCACCGTGTATCTCGGGGCGAACGCCACTCGCGAGTTCACATTCACCAATACCGGAAACCTCGCGGCCGAGGCCGTGCAGGCTTCGGTGAGCGGCAGCACTGCGCTCACGCTGCAGTCCAATACCTGCGGTACGGCAGCCAGCCCCGTCACGCTGCAGCCTTCGGCGAGTTGCTCCATCACCGTACGCTGGGCGCCGAGCACAGTCGGCTCGCTCGCAGGGACCGTGTCCGTTGCCTACGGCGGCGCGCAGCCTGCCACCCAGGCCCTCACCGGCACGGCGACGTATGAAGTGCTTGTCGAATACACCGGCGACGCTGCAGGCGGCAGTGTGCCTGTCAATCTGGGCACGCTCCCCATGGCGAGCAACGACGTCTACGTCACCACTGGCGTGCGGGTGGCAGGCAGCGGCGGCCTGTCTTTCGGCGCGCAGGGCGTGAACCTGGAGGGCACCGCTTCGTTCGGCACGCAGGACTTCACGATGGAGGCCTGGATTTGGCCAGATGCGGCCAGCTACAACTCGGTGATGGGCAACTCTCCCGACGTCGCCTGGGGCGCCAATCGCTGGCTGCTGGCTGCCAACCACCCCACCTATGCGAACAAGGTCGTCTTCTCGGTCAACAACTACAACAACTCCACGCCACTGCTGTTGAGCACCTCCACGCTCGACTACACCCGCTGGACGCACGTTGCGGTCACTCGGGCAGGCAACACCTGGCGGCTCTTCGTGAATGGCGTCCAGGAGGCCAGCACGACCAGCTCGGTCTCGCTCGACGGCGGCCAGTCTCTCCCCCTGTCGGTCGGGATGGGCGGGCTCATCGTCAACGGCTGGGGCTTCATCGGCGCGATGGACAACGTGAAGGTGGCGCGTGGCGCGCTCTACACCACCAACTTCACCCCCGCTCAGCAGTTCGTGAACCCGAGTTCGGTGCGTCTGCACTCCGCAGGCTTCCGGACCTGGGCCGACGGCACGCTCGCATCCAGCTGCAACGCCTACCGCAACCCGGTTTCGCCTCGCGTCTACTCCGGGGACGTGGGTGACGGGGTCTACCGTGTGCAGCCCGCCGGCGCCAGCATGTACCAGGACGTGTTCTGTGACATGACGAGTGACGGCGGTGGCTGGACGCTGGTGATGCGGGGGCTGGGCGGAAACTATGCCGGCTGGCAGACCACGGCTGCGCTCAGCGCAGCCAACGGTGCGTCGAGCACGGCCGCAAGCGGCGACACGTTCAAGTTCTCCGACACCTTCATCAACCAGGTTCGCGGCAGCACGGGCATCTACCGCCTGGTATCTGATGGCAGTGCGCTGTCTACTTCGGTCAAGCGCTTCGTGGGCGCGCATACCTACGGACACACTACGGTGCGTCAGGCAGCGTCAGCGGCCACGACCACTTACGCCACCGCTTCGCTCACCGGTGCCCGCAATGCGCTCATCGCCGGGTACCTCGCCACCAAGACCGAGACCGGCATCACCGACGACCAGTCTGCCTGGAACTTGACCTTCAATACAGGTGACGCGGGCGCGGTTCGTTGGTATCTCGGCACAGGCGTGAGCTCTACCAATGCCACCGAAGCGACCACCAACAAGCGTTGGTGCGGAGGCAGCACGGTCGGCTGCAACTTCAACATGTGGGTGCGCTGAGCAAGGCACACGGAGCCTTGCTGCCTGCTCTCGGGCGCTCGAACAATCGGGCGCCTTTTTCATGGCCGTCTCTGCTTCATGCCCCAGAGACTCACACGGCATGGCGCTACACGGGTGCATGACCTACCTCGAGTTCGACAGCCTTGTTCGCGCGCTCTTCGAGCGCACCCGCGCAGACACCGCGTATCTCGATGCGCTGCCGGCCCAGGTGAGCGAGTTCATCGTGGGCACTCCGTACGCCGAATCGCTGTGCGAGCAGCTAGAGCTCCTGGGGGCATCAGCTTTCGGTGAGCACTGGCCGGATGTGCGCTGGTTCCTGCAGGACTGGCGGCCCGGCTTCGACGTGACCGTGCGCCCCGGCACGGCGCTCGAGCGGGTCTACCCGATTGCCGACCTCGAGGGGTATCTGCGCTACGCCCGCGCCGAGCTGTTCCGAAGCTGAGCCCGAGCACGGCGAAGGACCCTCTTTTCGGCGAGGCATTCCCGCGAGCGGCTCTCCTCCGATGCCGGCGTGTCTGGCGCTCCTCGCCACATCGAAGCGGCCCGAGGCTCCAAGGGTCATCCGCTGCATTGCGCCCCGCGCCCGTCCAGATGCCCACCTCTTCTCCCCTCTCGCCCCTGGCGCTTCGCCGCGAGGCGTCTGCTCGCCTGCTTGCGCCCCGCAAGGCGGTGCGCGTGTTCGACGACCGACTCGGCCTCTCCCGGGAGGGCCTGCTGCTCGAGGTCCGTGTGGACTCGTGCGAGCGCCCCACCCTGCAGGTGCTCTTCAAGCTGCCGGGTCTCCAGGACCGGGTCGAGTACGCAGGCGCCGACTTCGAGCGCTTCGAGCTGAGCCGCGCGAGCTGAGCGCTCCACGGCGACTGGCCCCCGGGATAATCCCGGTGTGCCCGTGCCCGGACGTCAGTGTTCCAGGCCCAGCGCTCTCAGCCTCACGACGGTGGCCGGATGGCTTTCGGAGCCGTCGCTCCAGAGCACCTCTTCGAAGAACCTCCGGACCTCCGCACCCGACCACAGCCCCCGGCGCTCGAGGAGTTCGCGCGCGAGCCGGTCGGCTTCGAGCTCTTCGGCGTGCACGGCCTCCAGCGGCCGGGCCCGGTTGGCAAGGCGCAGCATCAGCGTGAGGTCCTCGCTCCCCGTTGCGCTCGCCAGGTGCCCCGCCCGCTCGGTGAGCTGTTGCCAGTGCCGCGCCTGAAGGTGCCCGTACTCGTGTGCGAGCACGAAGGCGAGGGCTGCCCGAGGGGCCGATAGCAGGCTCTCGTCGAGCACGATGAGCCCGGGCAGGCTCGTTGCGCGGCCGAACGGGCTGGACGCCAGCACCAGGATGCGAACGTGGGCAAGACCGAGCTCGCCTCGCAACGCCTCGAGCGAGGGCGATTCGATGTGGCGTGGCGACCAGGTCTCGAGCAGCTCGGCCATGTCTTTCTCGAGCTGCGCGTTCAGTTGGCGGGAGCTGGCAGGCCGTTGCACTGTCACGGCAGGTGCCTTCTCACGTAGCTTGGTCGACCAAGTGAGCGCTCCGGAGCTCCCGAAGAGCGCTGTCAGCAGGACGACCACGGCCATCAAGGGCAGTCCAAGGAGAGCAACACGAGCGCGCATGGCCGTATGGGTGCAGCGGTCTTGTTGTGTTCCGTTGGGTTCAACGGATGCCCTCAATTCAGAAGGGCAGAGGGGCAGCGCGAGACAGAATTCAATCCTTTATGCTGCGCACCCGGGCGTAGCAGGCAGAAGCCTGTCTTTTGTGGCGCCCAAGGAAAGAGGGAGGCCGAAGCCTCCCTCGAATCGGGTGGGTGATGCTCAGCGAGCAGCGCCCAGTCCCAGCAGCGTGATGGGTCGCGCCGCGGAACGACGGCCGGACGAGGTGGGAGCCTGCGTTCGGCTGACCGCGGTGCGCCCGAGCGCGCCGGTCTGGGCATCGCGCTTGACCTGGTTCGGCTGGACGGCCGACTTCGACTCGCGGGGCTTGAGCGCCGCGAAGCGGGCCGGCAGCTCGTCGGAGAGCTCCGTGACCGTCATCGGCTGCAGGTCTTCAGCCGTGTGCACGGCTTCGGGAGCCTCCAGCCACAGCCGCATCGCGCCCAATGCCAGGTTGAAAACCTGGCGCTGGCCCTTGGCGCCCGTCTTGCTGTCGAGCTTGGCGAGCTCGCGCTCGAGGAGCGCGACCGCATCGCCCAGACGGCTGTTGCGGTCGTAGCTGCCGTCTTTGGCCAGCACGGCCTGCAGGAACTCCGCCAGTTCGTCGGCAACGCGAGCGTCGCCTTCGTACTTGCGCAGCACCGAGAGTGCCGCACCCACCAGCATCGGGGAGATGCTCTTGGGCAGGGCGACCCGCTCGGCAATCGCACGCACGTAGGGCAGGGCCACTTCCATCAGCGCGCGCGGCAGGCGGCCCTTGGAGGACGCGCCGGTGCACACGCGGATGGCGGTGACGTAGTTGCCTTCGCGGAAGAACGGGCAGTTGGTCGGGATGTAGCCGGAGGCTCGCATCTGGCCGAACATCTTGTCCTTCGCCCGCTCGGCGGCCTGCAGGTTGTCGACCTGGTCGTAGAAGCGCTTGACGTCTTCGATGTCGCGGCACTGGATGACCAGGCCCCAGACGACGTCCGGGCCTTCCAGGCTGCCGGCGGCCCACTTCGCGGTGCGGGTGTGGCCGTCGAGCTTGGCGAGCTCCTTGCCCACACGGGTCATCAGCACGACGGAGTGGATGGGGCTCATCTCCTCCAGGTGCTTGACCGTGCGTGCACGGGTTTCGTCGTCGCGCTGGTAGGCGCAGCTCGGCAGCGCCTGGAAGGCGCCGCGGGGCATCGCGACCAGTTCGGTCTTGTAGCCGGCGATGGTCTGGCGCGCGAGCACCAGGGGCTTCTTGGAGCGCAGGAACTTCGGGCTGTCGCAGTCGAGTACGGTGGCGTTCATGGAAACAATGACCTTTCTGTGGCGTGAACCACGTGTGTTGAAACTTCCTCGTGTAGCCACTTCGGAGGACTCGCTATAGGTGAGCAGAAGCGTCGAGGCGCTTCAGAAAGGACATCCGTGTGAGTAACACCACGGGTCGCGTCAAGGCGACCCGCGCACAGAAAGCCGCGAGCCCGAACCCTGTTCGCGCATCCGGCACCCAGAAGGCACGCAAAGCAGCCTCGAAGAAACCCGTAGGCACCGCCGGCACCCTGATGGTGCTCATCGGTGACGTGCACTACGGCGAACGCGTCAATCCGTCCTCCGTGGGCGAGCGCAACGAGTACAACCGGCTCATCGCCCGGCGTCGCGTGAGCGATGTGCTCTCGCAGGTCGTGCGACGTGCGAAGACGCACGCCGAAGGCCGCAAGTACGACCAGTGCATCGTGATGCTCGTCGGCGACATCGTCGAAGGCGGCATCGTGACGCCGGAGTCCTCGCTCGACTGGGCACCGAACACCGGCTGGCACGCGTACATGCGCGAGTTCGGCCGGTTCCTGGACCAGGAGCTGCGGGGCCTGCGCATCGAGCTGGGCATCCCGGTGACGGTATCGGGCGTCGTGGGCAACCACGGCGCGCTCAAGTACAAGCCCAAGCGGGCTGAACTGCTGGGCAACAACTCAGACCGGGCGCTCTACGAGTACCTGAAGGACCTGGCCGACATGCACCAGCAGTACGCGGTGGACGTCGCCGAGGGTGAGTACCTGCCGCTCTTCGTCAACGGCCAGCCCTATGTGCTGGTCCACGGCGACACCATTCCGGTGCGCGGCTCGGTGTTCGAGAAGGCCAGCGTGCTGGAGAGCGCCGAGCGGTTCCGCAGCGAGCTGTGCGGCAAGACCCTGGTCACCGACCGGGCGCTCAAGGCACGGCTCGAGCAGGTCGAGGTGGACATCAACGTGTTCCGTGGAGCCACGATGCTCTTCGGGCACTTCCATGTTCCCATCGACGAGTTCGACCGCGGCGTGGTGTGCGTGGGGTCGCTGAAAGGCTACGACTCGTTCAGCCAATCGGCCAACGCGCCCTACCAGCCCGCCAGCTGCAAGCTCTGGGTCGACCACCCTGCCGACGGCGTCACGCTGTCGGCGGACCTGGTCCCCGAGGACGCCTACACGACGTCGCGCGTGCGGTACAAGTAACCCGCACCGCATTCGACCATTCGAGAGGCCCGAACCATCGGTTCGGGCCTTTTCCTTTGGCACGCCCCTTCGATGGCGGCCTCGGGCGGACGTCTTCTTTCGAACGCCTAAAGAGTAGGCCCTCCCTGTTTAAGGCTCGCCGCCTACACGCAGCTTTGCGGACACCGCGTCGTGAAGCTCGCTTACCACTTCCACAATTTCCAACCGGAGCAAGCCTCGCCGCTCGTGCGCCAGACGCTGCAAGTGCTGGAAGACGTCTGCCTCGGGCTGCCCTATCTCGTCTGGCCCGCCAAGTCCAAGAAGCTCACGACGGGAGAGGCGCTGTCGGAGCGCAAGACCCGAGAGCTCTCGGGGCTCGAGTGCCTGCAGAGCGTGAACAACACGTGGCTGCGGCAGGAGCTCCAGGAGCGAGGGTTCGAGGCCGAGTGTCAGGTGCGCGACGGCGCGCTTTCCGCAGACGACCAGCGGGTCGACTTCGCAAAGCTCGTCGAGGACACGCGCCGCGTGCTCATCGAGGTCGAGTTCGGCTACACCGCGAGCATGGAGCGCAACTTCTTCAAGTTGCAGGACGCCTACCACCACGGCCGCTCGGTGCTGGGCGTGATGGTCTGCCCGACCACGGCGCTTGCCCGCAAGATTGCGTCCGGTGTGGCCACCTTCGAGACGGCTCGCGAACGGCTGCTCGCCTTCCACCCGCTCACGATGCCGGTGCCGCTCGTGCTGTTGGGGCTGGACCACGCGGGCGCGATACGCATCGACCTCAGCCAGAGCCGGCTGAAGAACCTCGGCCCCGACTGCCTGTCGGGCAACCAGGCCGAGCAGCTTCGCTGGCACGTCGCGCGCGAGCTGCGCGCGGGTGTCGCCGTGCAGGACATCGGCCTGCCTCCTGCGCTGCAGCATCTCCAGCTCACGCGCGAGATGAGCGCAGTGAGCCGTCTCGACGAGCGTCAGCCGGAGCTCTTTGCCTGAGGCCAGGCGTTCGCTTACCGGACGACCAGTTCCAGCGTCGCGGATGCGTTGACCTCCTCCTCGCCCTGAAGGACGAGGATTCCAGCTCTCGCGAGCCGAAGCTTCCTGCTTCGTCGAGGACCGCCTCCGAGCGCCTTGCGGCCCTCTTCGGTCTTACACCCTCTCCACAGGCTTAACGTCCCGCGAGCCCCGCGGTACTGTTCGTAGCAAGGAGCCCTGCCAGGAGCAGGTTCCTCGCCGCGTTGGTGTCCCGGTCGTGCTCGACGCCACAGACGCAGCGCCAGCGGCGCTGCGAGAGCGTGAGCTCGGCGTTCTTCGCGCCGCAGGCGTGACAGGTCTTCGATGATGCGAAGCTCTTGGGCGCCTGCCAGAAGGTGCGCCCGCTCCAGGTCGCCTTGTAGGCGAGCTGACGCAGGAGCTCACCCCAGGACGCATCCGAGATGGCGCGGGCCAGGCGCGTTCGCACCAGGCCCTTGATGCTCAAGCTCTCCGCGAACACGGCTTGGTTTTCGCGTATCAGGGTCGTGGAGAGCTTGTGGAGAAAATCTGTTCGCGCATCCGAAATGCGCGCGTGGAGCCGGGCGAGCGCCTGCTTGGCGCGCGCCCGGTTCCGGGAGCCCTTGGTCTTGCGGCTGAGCCGCTGCGCCAGGAGCTTCACTCGACTCAGCAACCGCCCCAGAAACCGGGGCGGCTCGACCTTGTGGCCGTCGTGGTCGACGATGAAGCTCTCGAGACCCAGGTCGATTCCCACGACGCGTGGCGTCGTGGGCAGGGGCGCCAACGCCTCTTCGCACAGGAAGCTCACGAAGTAGCGTCCGGCGGAATCCCGCGACAGGGTGATTTGGCTGGGCGCGCTCGGCAGCGCCCTTGACCAGCGGACCTTGAGCGGCGTGCCGAGCTTGGCCACCCAGAGTTCGCCATCACGAAGGCGAAAGCCGTGCCGCATCAGCGTCACGGCCTGGCGGTCGTGCTTGCTCTTGAAGGTCGGATAACGGCCGCGGCCCGCGAAGAAGTTGCGGTAGGCCGTGTCCAGGTGCTTCAGGGACTGCT